>ENA-UOJL01000024-UOJL01000024.1-human-gut-metagenome-genome-assembly--contig:-P47-NODE-24-length-241515-cov-15.908817_pt1 | contig 241515 bp, 170 predicted proteins | sample MGYA00242347_ERZ723894 | MGnify/ENA metagenome assembly ERZ723894
ATCACAAAAGTGATATAGTGATACCAAAATGATACTAAATTTAAAACTGCTCTTTGATATACATTATAAGTTACAGTAAACCAATATGTTATAAAATTACATATCTTGTGGCCCACAATTTGGAATCATCATAATCATCGCTACATCCTGCACTTACTATAAGGCAGAACAGCATGATAATATAGTGTAATTTGGTTTTCATAGTTTATAAATCAAAAAGTTGTTTAACTATTTGGATGGCACTATTGTCACTTTCGTTCAGATTGATTGAAAGATTTACAACCTGTAAATCTCTTGTATAAAATACATAATCAAAATTTGTTAGGGGATGATTACGTTCTCTAATCTCAATTCCTGCATTACTTAAAAACTGACGAAAACCTTCTGGCATTTCTTCATCCGAGAGAATGTGTGTGCCTTTCACAATCTCCTTAAATTGTTCTTGGGTAACCTTAACCGACATAAATTACATATTATTTTCCCAGGTCAACTCCAAATCGAGGGAATTAAAAAAAAGAAAGTGTGGAGTTGTTAGTTTATCTGGTAGGAGGCTCTGGTAAGCCCAAGTACAAATAAACAATACCCCACACTTGGTAGATATATTAGTGAAATATACATCTACGCAAGTGATGAGTGTTTGTATTGCTTATCCTTTGTACTTTGAAATTTACCAGATTCCCTACCAAGGATAAAAGCTAAACACTTTCATCAATCAATATGTCGCTACCCAGCGGATAGCATCACAAAGTTAGAAAATGTTTTTTAAATACAACGACTCAACGGGGTATTGTAACAACAAATTTCGGTTTAAAGTTTCAGAAAATCAATATTGACCTTAGAAAATGTTTACTCTTTCTTGCGGGGGTCTGCCCTTATGTAGGCCACAAGGACAAATATAAGCCCTCCGACAAGTGTCAAATACAAATCTTTCATAAATTCAGTACTCTAAAATAGTGCATAATCGGCACGTCTCACAATGATAGCTGAGTGCCCCCAAATAAAAAGAGAGGCATGGATTGCTCCACACCTCCCGTTGGTATTCAAATCTCCGGTTTATCCCCGAATGATTTTCAGATAGTACGTCAGACTTTGAATCACCACATCTTCGATAAACTCCACAAAGGCCGAGTTATCTCCCGAGGATGCCTCCTCCAAAGTCTCATAGTAGCGTCGCCTTGTCTCATTGTCTCCCTTGATATTGGCTATGGGATAACCGTGTTGCATCAATATCAGATTCATCAACAGACGGGCTGTCCTGCCATTCCCGTCAATAAAGGGATGGACAGACACCAGTTTCTCGTGCATCTGAGCCGCCAATACAACCGGGTGTATGGAATCCTTGTTTGCCTCGTACCATTGAAACAACTCGTCCATTTGGGGCTGTAACAGGTAAGGCTGGGGAGGAATATGCTTGCTGCCGCTGATAATGACAGGCACACGGCGGTATTTCCCGGCATTGTCCTTGTCTATACTGTGCAGGACTATGGCATGAATATCCAAAAGCACACGTTCCGAGATCGGCTCTTTCTTTTGGGCTATGTCCTTAATAAAATCAATGGCCTCTTTATGGTTGATAGCCTCCAGATGCTCCCTTAACCCTTTGCCTGCAATGGTAATACCTTTGTTGACCACCATATCCGTTTCATGGAGGGTCAGGGTATTTCCCTCGATGCGGTTGCTGTCATAGGTGTATTCAATCTCCAGGGCCTCTGTGATGCGGTAATTCTCATTGGCCCGGTATTGATTCAGTTCACCTAAAAGGGTGTCGATCTGTTGCAACTTGTCATTCATACTCACAAAAATACACAAATTTCAGACAAAAGGTAATTCCCGGCGCTCTTTTGGAGGGCTTGTACACCTATCTTTCCATTATATAAGAGAGATAGATGTACAACTCATGCGCAGATAGATTCCATTATTATAAGCAATTAAGTGCGCACACTCCAACTTTCATATCATAATGGATAATAGACAGACCGCAGCACTTCCGGTAAGAAAACTATTTATAGCTGGGATGGTAAGTTAATAACAGAGGGAGATTTCCGGGAAAACCCTACGCACATACTTTTGAATTATTTAGAAAGTAAGTGCGGAAAGTTTCAAGCTGTCGATTTTTTTTGTCCCATTCCTCTATAAGGTGCAGTTTTGGAAAATCCGACAGCCTGTCTTACTCTACAAACCACTTGTACTCACTCTCTCCATAAAGAGCCCTGTTGATACCCTCAGCAAGTTGCGAGGCATTGAGTGCCCTATCCAGAAAATTGTCGATGTAAGAGGACTTATTGGCCCCTGTAAGTAGGTTGTAGACCTTCCACATGGAAATCTCTCTGCTCTGTGCATCCACCCCGAAAGCCTCGTCTTGGTAGTAGGCTCTTGCTACCAGATTGATTTGGGTGTCGGTCATCAGCAGTTGGGGCAGTCTCTTTTTATCCTCCTGGGGCAGGCATTGATAAAGCCTCGACTTTCCCAAAAACTGAGCGAACTGATGTTCTGTCATGGAAGAGTTCACAAGGGTTTACATCTGCCTTGTGTGTTTCTCGAGGTTATAGAGCTGGAACAGCTCCATGACAGCCTGAAAGAGGGCCTGTGTATTCATCACCTTAATCTCACTCTTATAGCCGTCCGTGGAGACACACATGTTACAGCAGACCATGTTCTGAAAGCCCACAAAAACCTTGAATTTCTCCGCGGATTTCTTGTTGTAGAGGTTTTCATGGTTGTAGGCCCTTACTCCTCCTACCGTCAGCTTTAGGGGATTTCCGTCGATGTCCTCGTGGATAGTGGGGATTTCAAAGCAGAACATCATCCGCTCATAGTAAATGGTCTTGTCTGTCTCCAAAAGCTGATTCACGGGTTTGTGGATAGCCTCGGGGATTCTGCCCTTGATGATATGACTTACCCTTATCTCAGGGCTGTCGATGGTTTCTCCCCGGAAGAACTGCTGGGCTGCCTCATGGACTGTCTCCACAAAGGCAGGGTGAGAAATGGTTACCTCGTTATCTTTGGAGAAAACCGGGACTACACAATCACTTTGCAGGTGACGGAGTGAAACCTCTTTGGTATTGGCCTCTATAAAGGGTGTGGCCTTATCTGTCCTGAGCGGCTGTGTAATGTTGATAGGATGTTGTGTCGGCAGAGGAATGATCTCTTGTCTAACGGGATGGAGTTGGAGCGCTGTTTCCATAGTTTTGAGGTGTTTGGGGGTGAACAATGTTTGATTGGGGATTGAGGTTGCACCAATTCAGGATGGCTTGGCCTACTTTGGGGGTGATGGTAAACTCGGGACGGCCCATGAACAGACCTGTTCTGTCTTTGGAAGCCTGCACATGGTGTTTGAGGTCTATATCCAGAACGACGGTAAATTCATAGTCCATGCCATCCCTTTGCATGGCTTTAAGGCCCACTTTCTCCGGGACCATCTTGCCGTTCTTTTCATTGAGCACATAATCCTGCTTGGTGCGCATGGTACAGATGATATGCACGGGTGATTGCAGAATTTTCTGTACAAAGGCATTCTGACGGGGTGTGACCTTGGCCCAATTTGCAAAGGAGTTGCCTTGCAGTCCTGCATGGAAATCCAGCAGGTAGTCCCAGCATTGGGAAATGGAATCCACGATGATTACCTCCATGCCTGCATTTTCACATAAGGTGATGGCCTCGATGTAATTCTCCGGGGAATAATCACCACCGAGGGAGACCACATTATAGGTCCCGAGGTGAGCATAGAGATCGGCAGAGCCATTTTCTGAATCTATGACGGCAATTTTAGACCAGTCAGAGGTCATGCCATAGGCTAACAGGAGGGCTGAATAGGTTTTGCCCGAACCTGCACAGCCTTGGAGGGCCAGTTTGATTTTGGCCTGTTTTCTTGTAGAGGGGCGGATATTTAACATGGTGTATGAAATTAAGTGTATATCTATCTGAACATAAAAAAACAGGCAGAAAGCCCCAAAGCCTCCTGCCTGTCCTGAGAATCCCTAATCAGCCTAAAAGACAGCCAATGTGGGTGCTCCTCCCTCGCCCCGCTGATGGAGCATCATAAACATCTCTCCTGTCTCGGCATTGCACACCTGAGACACCACCGGGTCTGTCAGCTGTCCTGTCTCTACTTTCCGACTGCAAGGGCCTGTTTCAAAGCCATAGACAAAGAACACCTTGCCTGTGTGGGGATTCTGTTTTACCTCCAGCTTCTCAACTCCCTGCCGGGCCTTGAACTGGGCTACCTCCCACGTCTCGATAAATTTCAGATTGCTTTCCATACCACAAATATTAATTTTAAATGGTTGTGGCGGGGGACCATCCCCACGCCGAGTGCAGGGAGAGGTCATGTGGTGATTGGGGCAAACGTGTGCGGATAAAACTGAAAAAAATAAAAAATAAAATAGTTAGAACTTAGGGCTCAGGAAATAATGTCTTATTAATAATAATGTTTGCCAACACCAACAGATTCATTTACTTAGGATAAGGGCAGGAGTTGGATAATCCCGCCCTTATGCGCACTTAGTTTTATAATTATATAACAAATAACTGCGCAATAAATCTTAGCATTGAACATCTATCTCGCCTATAATCTAAAAGATAGGCGTTTACGCTGGTCTATTAGGCCAAACAAATAATTCAACTAAATTTACCTTATCTGCATCTGTAATTCTCTTCTTGGGTACAGGATAATTATACGGATTAAGCGAGGTTATCCTATATATACAGGTTCTACGGGTCTTCGACTTTGCATTAAAGAATTGAGTAAATAATTTAGGATAAGCAGTCCGATCCAATTTTAGTCCTTTAAAATAAGCATCAATTACCTCTTTCATTTTAACGGTTCGTTCAGTCTGACGAATTCTAATTGGTCCTTGGGTAAGTTTTTCACACTCAAATTTCGCAAGAACATGAGACTTAAAAGCATGAGTATCATCTAATGCCCAAAATATAAGCGAATTATTCAAACTCATAAACTCGCGTTTATCACCCTGCAACTCAATTAATTTATCCACCAAAAATTCTGTCTCAAAATATGGATACAATCGTTTGAACCGTGTGTAAAATAGCACCTCTTGTCTGTTGGTGCTCCTCATTAAGCCATCAAGCGCTTCCATATTAGCACCCTCATGCTCCCAATTCAACAAAGCCTCTTTTGCGATAGATAAGGTTTGGGCCAGCACTTCCTTATTGTAAGCTTTCACCTGTTGGATAGAACCAATATGTCGCCCAGACTTTTCTTGTTCAGATTGTTCAAAATCCACATGATGTTGTTCTTTCAATTTTTCCAATAAAGCCCCAGACTGGCTATATAGTGTATGATGCAATTCCCATTTTTCCAATAGAGCATCTATATTGAAATAAGCAGGTACAATCTTGCCATCTATATTTTTCCGAATAATCGTGACTGGATAATTCTTGGCAACCTGACCTTCGGCTTTCATGGTGAGTATCTGTTCTACAAACACACCCATATCAGACAAATCAGGATCGGATTTACAAAGTTGATTGAGCCCGTCAACTGCATTTGAGAATTTTTTAGCCTTATTTATCAAAACAGTTTTATACTCTTTCAAGGTTTGTTTCGTATTCTCCATCGGAGTTATATCATAGATTATTGTTTCAGATAAAACTCCGTTTCTGCATCGACCCTGTATCTGGGTCAGTCTTTCGGGAGACAACAAAGTAAAAGGCTGATAGTTGGAAGAAATGGAAATAACATGACATCTGTCGTTAATATCAATTCCTGCAAAATAGGCGCAAGTCATAAAGACAATACGCTTTTGCAGGTTGTTATTCTCATCCAATACATTCTCCACATAATCCTTTACCTTATCTTGATTTCGGCCACTACACAATACGCCGCATAATTGCCTGTATTCCGGGTGTTTTCCTTGCGATATAATATTTATAATGTTCAGAATACCATCGAGCGAATTATAGGCAACTAAAATCTTTTCAGCCTCCGAACGTTCCAGCAAATTTCGTATCACTTTTTCCGCCATTACATCCACCTCTCTGGCCTCAATCAATCGAATGTCACGTACCGGATTATGTTCCCAAACTGTCGTTACATAAGATTCATCCAACAAACGTTCATCTGAAAAAGTCCTTAGCGTCGCAGTTACCGCCGCTCGCATAGTTCGGTCAAATCGGAAATAATAATCTATCACTTTTTCGAGATTAGGCCGATACACACTATCAGACTGCATCGTGTCAATTTCATCGACCATTAAAAAGTAATCGTGATACACTCTCGGACCGATTGCTTTAATGACTTTCCACAGACTATCTGCCACAACTAAAAATTTCTTGCGCTTGCCATTATCAAGACCCAAATATTCTTGTATATCTTCAATCGTTATATCTGTCAGAATATTCCCGATCGGGCTTCCTATATACATGGAGCTATTCCGTCCCATCCGTTGCTCAGTAGTAAGATGTTTATTGTAGGCCAAAGACTTTGTAGGCACTACGATAATAGAATCTCGAACTTGTGTTTCCAACTCCAAAGTAGTAGCCCCCAACCCGGTAATAGTTTTATCCAAGACACCAAAAGGCACTCTATCCACAAAGTCCCCCAATTTATCACCTTGTTCCAATCGCATTGTCCATGCACCTCCATCCCCAGCATTTCCAATATAATCCAAAGAAATGGCAGCGTTAGCCTTTTCGGGATTAACCTTTGCTTCGTTTACCATCGAAAATATGGTAGGTGCATTCAAATCTATTTCATATACCAGTTGGTCTTTCTTTTGGTTTTCCATATCAGTTTGAGATTAGTTCTCCGAAATTTACAAAATTGCACACCTATCTCCAAATTATATTAGGAAGATAGGTGTACAACTTTACAGGAGATTCCGCATCGCCTCATCCATCCGTTCATTTTCGAAACTGTCCAGATAGATTTGGGTCACTCGCTCAGAACTGTGCCCGAGAGATTCAGAAATAATAGAGGTAGGAACACCAGCCCTTTTCAGCACCGTGGCATAGCTATGCCGAGCTACATAGGTTGTGAGTTTAATCGGTATTTTCAACTCCCTGCCTATCTCGGCCAAAGCCCGGTTTACCTTGGTAATGACCTTGTGGTGCCTGTTTAATTTTTGTTGGATCGTTTTATGTTCCTTTGAATAGATAGGAAACAGGTAGATGTTCCCGGAAGCATAACTTTCAATAATCTCCATAGCCCGGCTGTGAATAGGCAGATTCAACAATTTCCCGGTTTTCTGCCGCCTGTAAACCAATCTGCCATCCACAATGTTCTGCCGAGTGAGATTGGCCATGTCTGCGAAATTAATACCGCCCATCAAATAGGAGAAGCCGAAAAGGTCAATGGCAAACCGGGTATAAAAATCCCGCCCCTCACATGGGAAATCCATAACGGCTTTCACCTCAGTCTTGGATATGGCCCGTTTTGGAGTTTCCGCATGCAATTTACCCACTTTGTAACTCTTGAATGGGTACTGCTCCATCTTGGCATACCCGCGCTCTATGGCCTGATTAAAGACCATTCTCAGGGTTCTGAACCGGACACCTATGGTATTCTCGGCCCTACCCTGCCTACGGAGCCACAATTCATAGCGTTTCAGCCACAAATGGTCGATGTCAGAAAAATAGACACTCAAGTGCTTATTGAATTTGAGCAACGACCGATAAACTTGCTCCACAGAGGTAGCATAACCTGTCCTGCGTTCATCCTGCAACTCCCGGATGATCTGTTCAAAGAGTTCTCCGACGGTCACAGCCTTCACAGGTTTGGAGATTTGTTCTTTAAGGGTTGTTGCAGTAAATTCCCGATTCTCGGATTTCAGTTCCACAACCTTGCCCTTACACTCACATAATTTATTGGCAATCAGTTTCTCCAGATATTCTCTGTCAGGGCAATCCAATGTGGGCTGATTTCTGTCGAAATCCCAATACTGCGGGGCAACAGACACTCCAAGGCTGATATATTTGGTCTTGCGGTCTTTTGTAATGCGTATTCTTAAAGGAAATTCATTGTTTTTGAGAGGCTTGTATTTGAAGCATACCACCTCGATAGTTGTGCTCATGGGTAAAACACTGGGTAAAACAAACCCTGTTTTTCGCCCGTTTTACACCAAAAAGAAAGAGAGTCGCATTTCTGCAACTCTCTGACTTTCAAGTGGTACCACCAGGAATCGAACCGGGGACACAAGGATTTTCAGTCCTTTGCTCTACCAACTGAGCTATGGCACCATCCGCGAAAAACGGGGTATTCCCTGTTATCGTGGTGCAAAGATAAGCAAAAAATTTAATACTGCAAATGCCTTATGCAATTTTGTCGGTAAATTTTTCCTGGCCCGGCAAAAAAACGACCGACCCGGAAATCAGAAAAAAGTCCGCTGCCCAAACGGACAGCGGACTTGACAGGCATGATACAGAGACGCTTAATTCGTTTTATTCTGGTTCGCCTCGCCGATTTCCGGGTTGGCAATCACGACGGAACGCGGCAGCTGGAACCGCATACCGGATTCGTTCTGCTCCCACATGGCTTTGTAAATGTGGTTGTTCGCAACGCCTGCCGCCGTCATCGCGGCATCGTCCCGGCGATCAATCGGCATATTCAAACGCCGGCGGTCGAGCCACTCCAGAGCGCCCTCCATCCACATCTCGATACGTTTCTGAAGAATGATCTCCTCGACGACATCGTCGAGCGAAGCGGCCGTGATGTCATAACCCGGATCGCGGTAGGTCGTCACGTAATCCTTGAGCGTCTTCTTGGCTGCGGCGATGTTGCTGTGCGCCTCGGCTTCAGCCTTGATGAAGACGGCCTCTTCGGCGCGCATATAGATCAGATCGGTATTGTTCCAGTCGCCGTTGTAACTGCGGAACTTGACCGAGACGTACTCCGAACGCGCTTTCACGCCCGAAGCAAGCGTATTGGGCAGGTTGGAAGGCAGGAGGCAGGCATAACCGCTCGTCGCAGCGTCCGGGTCCGGATTGTCCGTCTTGTTGAGCCACCAGCCGCGACGCACGTCGGTCGGATTCAGACGCGCATAGAGGTAGGAGTGGATCGGACGCTCGGCCCACATACCCGCATAACCGCTCATGTAGGGGTCCATCTGCGAACACCAGGTAGCCCATGTCTGGCAGTTGTCGGCCGTCATCTTGAAGCCGAAGATCAGACTCGGAACGTTCTCGATACGGTTGAAGCCGCTGTTGTAGTTCTCCTTGGAGACGAGCGTGTATTTGGCCAGAATATCGTCGGCCAGCGAGACGGCTTTCCCCCAGTCCTCCATGACCAATGCGACACGGGCGCGCAGAATGGCGGCCACGCTGGCGTCGAAATCGGTCCGGGAACCGGTGTCGTCGTATCCGATCTCCTCGAAAATACGCAGCGCTTCGTCCAGGTCGTCGGTAATGCGTTTGTAGACCTGCTCCATCGTGGCGCGCGGCAGATTCTGGCCGAGGGTCTCCTCGGTGGCCAGAGGCACGCCCGGAAGGTCCTTGTTCGCCGCCGAGTAGGGATACTGGTACACGTTGATCAGGTGGTAGTAGCCGAACGCGCGGGAGGTCAGCGCACGGGCGCGGTAGGCCTTCATCGTCTCCGACTCGGCGGAAGCGTCGAGGGTCGCCGTCGCGAGAATCTCATTGGCCGTGGCGATCGGAATGTAGAACATGTTCCACACGTTGAAAGTCGGCGTATACTCCTCCTGCCAGTAGTCGTTGATATACATGTAAAGGTTCATGCTGTGCTGCAGCAGCAGGATCATGTCCTGCCCGGTCATGCCGAACGCAAGTTCGAACCCTTTGAAACCGGTCAGCCACTGAAGATCGTTCTTGTAATAGGTGGCATAGTGGGTGTAAATGGACGCCTCGATACCCTGAAGCACCTTGTCCGGGTCCTCCTTGGCCACCTCGTCACGGGTCTCCGAAGAGACTTTTCCCGAAGGGTCCACGTCGAAGATATCGTCGCTGCAGGATACCGCAACTGCCGCGCTCATTAAAAATATCAGTATTTTTTTCATATCAATGTCGCTGCTTAGAAGTTAATATTGAGACCTACCGAAGTGGTGCGGATCGGCGAATAATACGTACCGTCCACGCTGTTCAAAGCGACCGTCGCGCCCTGACCGCCCATGCTCGTACGGGGATCGTAGCCCTTGCGCTTCGATGCGAAGAAGACGTTGTCGCAGGCGAAGTACACGCGAACGCTCTTGATGCCGATCTTGCTCATCCAGTTCGCCGGGAAGGTGTAGCCCAGCGTGATGTTGCGCAGGTTGAAGTAGGTTTTGCTGATCAGGAAACGATCCGACGAAGCGTTGATGTTCGAGTCGTTCGTGTTCCAGATCGGCGCCGAACCTTTCCCGGTCTCCGGATTCCAGGCGTCGGCATAGTTCTTCAGACGGTTCATCGGGAAATTCGCACTGCTGAACGCCGAGAAGTCGTAATCGTAGCCGTAGCCGCCGAACTGGAAGTTGGTCATAATCGTCAGGTCGAGGCTCTTCCAACGCAGCGTGGTGTTCAGGCCGCCCGTGAAATCGGGAAGCGCGCTCTTCTCCAGCAGGTACTGCGTGGCCTCGGTAGCATCGCCGGTCGTGACTTTCTCCACGCCCACAACGTTGCCCTCACCGTCCGTGAGATCCCGGTCCATATACCAGAGCGAGTTGCCCTTCTCATCCAGACCTGCGAACTGCCGCATCTCCCAGCGGTAGATGTCCTTGCCTTCGTAAATGCGCTGGTTGCCGTTGGGCATGCCCGAGACTTTGTACTCGTCGGGCAGGTTGAGCATCTTGTTGGCATAGGTGTAACCGTTGACCGACATGTCCCAGTACCAGTCCTTCTTCTGGATGAGCTTGACGTTCAGGTCGAATTCGAAGCCCGAGTTGCGCAGTTTGCCGACGTTGTACCAGTCGTAGGCGCGGCCCGTCGAAATATCCTTCGTACGCTTGAAGAGCAGACCGTCCGACACGCGGATGAAGTAGTCCATCGTCAGGTTGATGCGGTCGTTCAGCAGACCCACGTCCAGACCCAGATCGAACGTCTTCTGCTTCTCCCACGTCAGATCGGGATTGCCGTAGTAATAGATCTCCGTACCCAGCTTGCCTTCGGAAATGGTAACCGTATACTGGTCGGTATAGGGATAGTAGTTGGCCAGGTCCTCGTTACCCTGCGTACCGTACGTGGCGCGGAGTTTCAGCTCCGAAAGCCAGCTGTGCGTACTCTCCATGAACTTCTCGGCTCCGATGCGCCACGAAGCGCCGACGGACCAGAACGTGCCCCAGGGATTGTATTTGAAACGCGAGGTTCCGTCGCGGCGGATACCGCCCGAGAAATAATAACGGTTGTCGTAGTTGTACTCCAGTTTGCCGAAGAAACCCTGAATGCGCAGCACGTCCTGATAGCCGTTGATCGACCCCATCTCGCCGGCGTTGTTCAGCTGCGGATTCTTGGGATCGTAAATGTTCGTCTTCTCGACCTCGGCGTAATCGCGCACCCAGCTGTTGTACTCATGCCCGATCAGCGCATTGATATTGTGGCGTCCGACGGATTTTTTGTAATTGAGCATCTGGATCAGGTTCAGATCGTAAACGTCCGTAGACTTTTTGTTGATCCGGCCCTTGGAACCGCGTCCGTCGCCGATCGTGGGGTTATAGAACAGCAGTTCGTCGGAGGCGCGATAGCCCAGCGACATGCTCGAGGTGAAGGTGAAGTCGCGCAGGAAATAGATCTCCCCGTAAGCGCGGCCCTGCAAGTTGTTGCGTTTGATGTCGCGCGTGTCCATCTTCAGCGTGGCGATGATGTTCTGGCCCGAAGTTCCGGGACGGGTCGTCGTGCCGTCGGTCTGCCCCGTACCCAGGTCGTAAACCTTGTCGCCGTTTTCGTCATACTTGATTTTCCCCTCGGCATCGCGGGCGTAGACCGGATAAACCGGCTCCCACGAACGCGCCGTGGCGAACGCCGACGAAGCGAGGCTGCTGCCCTCCAGAATGTTGTTCTGCACCGTGTGGGCATAGGAGAGGTTGGCGCCCACCTTGATCCACTTGCGGAGCTTGGTGTTGACGTTCACGCGGGCGCTGTAACGCTCGAAATCCGATTCGATCACATAGGATTCGTCCTTGAGGTAACCCAGCGAGATGAAATAGTCGGACTTCTCGTTCCCGCCGCTGACCGAAACGTTCGTCTCGTTGCGGAATCCGGTCTTGAAGAGTTCGTCCTGCAGGCGCTCGCTGTACATGCGCCGGGCCGACGGGTCGAGTTTGCCGGTCGCAGGGTCGATCAGGTAGGTCGACGAATATTTGTAGGGGCTGTAATTTCCGTGTGCACCCAGCACCTCCTGCGAGGCATAGAGCGCCGCGGCAGCCAGATCGCCGCCTCCCTCTTCGGGGCTCGACGCCCACTTCGTGTCGCGCATCGTGCGCCACTGCGCCTCGAGGTATTCGCCCGGATCGGTGATGATGTCATACTCGGGGACAGCGCGGGTGTTGATACCGAATCGCGTGTCGACGCTGATCGTGGGATTGTCCAGGCTGCCGCGCTTGGTCGTGATGAAAACCACACCGTTCGCGGCGCGCGAACCGTAGAGCGAGTTGGCCGTGGCGTCCTTCGACACGGAGATCGACTCGATGTCGGCCGGGTTGATGTCGGACAGGCTGCCCTGATAGGGCGAGCCGTCGAGCACGATCAGCGCGCCGGTGCCCGCATTGAGCGAACCGACGCCGCGGACGTAGATCGCAGCGTCCGTACCGGGCTGGTTGGTGGCCGTAGTCAGCTGCACGCCGGGAACCGCTCCTTCGAGCATTTTCGAAACGGTCGAAACCTGACGCTTCGCAAGCTCCTCGCCGCGGATGGTGGCGATTGATCCCGTAAGGTCTTTTTTCGTCGTCGTGCCGAAAGCGGTCACCACGACATTCTCGATGGCCTGCGCATCTTCGTGCATCACGACTTCGACATGCGTCTTTCCGGCAACAGCCACTTTCCGGGTCTCGTAACCGATGAACGAAACCGCCAGCGTAGCGTCGGCGGGTGCGGCGATGGTGAATTTACCGTCCGTGCCCGTGGTCGTACCGGTCGACGTGCCGTCGACCATAACGGTTGCGCCCGCGACAGGCTTACCCTCCGCATCGGCAACTTTACCGGAAACCTGCCGGTTTTGGGCGAATCCATATACACAAAGCCCCAAAACGGCAATTAACGATAGTAGAATTTTTCTTACCATAAGCGTTAATTTTAATAAAATTTTAAAATAAGAAACAATCGCCCCGGATTCCGGATAATAAACTGCTGGATATAGGATAATTACAGCGTTCCGGAACACATTTTCCGAGAAATGCCTAATAGTTTGGTATTAAGCGTGTAAGATATACGGACGACATCTCCGTGCGTCCGGGTTGTGTTACCAGATAGTTACCGGACAAGAAGGGTTAAACCGTGCCGTATAAGCTATTTGGTCCAATTGATATACCGTTTGGCAGTAACTTTATCATTACCTTTATCGCGGTTTGTTTATTGTTTAAAAAAGGTTAGGAAGGGAATGAGAAACACGTTCAAAGTACTGTTTTACATCAAGAAGAATGCGCCTTTACGCAATGGAAACACGCCGATCATGGGACGCATTACGATCAACGGACAGCGAACGCAGCTGTCCACGCAACTATCCGTGAATCCGAATCTCTGGGATGTGAGTATGGGACGGGCGGCAGGGCGCAGCGCGGTTGCCTCACATGTCAACGAACAACTCTCGCAGATTCGTTTCCACATCGAAAGATGTTACAACACGCTGTTTTACGAGCATGCCCTGGTCACTCCGAAAATGGTCAAGGAGATGTATTTCGGCAACGACCAGCGCAACGAAACGCTGCTGGCCTTCTTCAGGCATCACAACGAGGAGTTCAGCCGGATGGTGGGCATCAGCCGCAGCAAAACGACCTACTATAAATATAGGTGTGTTTACAAGCATCTCGAAAACTACGTCAACGACAAATTCAACCGCAAGGATTTGCTGTTCAAAGAACTCGACAAAGAGTTCCTGACGGGGTTCCACCACTACATCGCACAGGAGTGCGGACACAAGAAAAACACGACGTGGATCTACATGATCGCGTTCAAGCACATCCTCATGCTGGCCCGCAGCCGGGGCCACATGGCCAAGGACCTCTTCGCGAATTACAAACTGCGCAGCGAATTCGTCGCGCGAAACTACCTGTCCATGACCGAAATCCGCAAGCTGATCCGTCTGGACCTCGACGACATGACCTTACAGTTGGTACGCGATGCATTTTTGTTCAGTTGCTTCACGGGACTCTCCTACATCGACCTCTGCACGCTGACCCCGCAGCATATCCAGCAGGACGGCAAACAGCTGTGGATCAGCACCACCCGCCGCAAAACAGGATCTGCGGTCAACGTGCGCATCTTCGCGATCCCGTACGCCATTCTGCTGAAATACAAACCGATGCAGCGGAATGCGCGGATATTCCGCCTGCCGAGCAACGGCTGGTGCAACATCTGCCTCGAACGCATCATGTCTCTGGCGGGCATTCCCCGGCACATCACGTTCCATTCGGCCCGGCACACCTTCGCCACGACGATCACGCTTTCGCAGGGAATGGCGATCGAAACGATCAGCAAGCTGCTGGGGCATAAGAATATACGGACTACGCAGATTTATGCGACCATCACCCACTCGAAACTCGACGGTGACATGGAGCGGCTCTCGAAACGCCTCGATACGCTGTACCGCGATACCGACCTGGAAAAAGTCCGGGAGCGCCTTTGAGGACCGATTCACATATACGCAGAAGTTCACGCAGCTAACACATTCGCTCAAAACACCCGAAAACACCCGAAAAGGGGATTACAATCTGTAATCCCCTTGAGATGATATTTTCAAAATCGTAACCGTTATCGACCAATCTTCTACACATATGTTATACTGGTAAATTATTTTAATAATTTATTTGTAAATGAGTTAGCAATTTCATACCTTTGCTTGTGAACTTTTTTTTTTAAAAAAAACTATTAGATTAACGCTTATGGTAAGAAAAATTCTACTATCGTTAATTGCTTTATTGGGGGGGGGGATATTACTCTCGCTGGCCCAGAGTAAGCAAATTTCCGGAACAGTCACCGGTCCCGACGGGAAACCGGTCGCCGGAGCAACGGTTATGGTCGACGGCTCGCATGTCGGCACGACCTCAAACGGAGACGGTAGCTTCACCATCACGGCTCCCGGAAACGGATCGCTGGTCGTATCCTTCATCGGCTATGAAACCCAGAAGGTGGCCATCGGAGGCAAGACCCGAATCAACATCTCGCTCAAAGAAGACGCACAGGCCATCGACGACGTGATCGTAGTGGCCTTCGGTACAGCCAAGAAAGACGCCTTCACCGGAGCGGCGAAGGTGATCAAATCCGACGATCTGATAAAAACGCAGTCTTCGAACGTCGGGGACGCCCTCGTCGGCAAAATCGCCGGCGTGCAGTTCTCCTCCGCCTCGGGCCGTCCGGGTTCCGGTCAGAAGATTTACGTGCGCGGCTACGGTTCGATGAATGCCAAAAACGACCCGCTCTGGGTTGTAGACGGCGTGCCCTACGAAGGTGACATCAACAACATCAACGCTGCCGACATCGAGTCGATCAGCGTCCTCAAGGACGCCGCGTCGAACGCCCTGTACGGCTCCCGCGGCGCGAACGGCGTAATCATGGTCACGACCAAGCGTGCGAAGGCCGGCGAGGCCACCGTGACTTTCGACGGCAAGTGGGGCATCAACACCCGTGCGTTGCAGACCTACGACATCGTGGAGGATGCGGGCGAATACTACGAGATGCACTACAAGTCGCTGTACAACTATTACACGCTCGACCAGAAGTACACTCCCCTGGCTGCCAACATCGCCGCCAACAAGCTGCTGACGTCGAACGATCCCGGCGGTCTGGGTTACAACGTCTTCACCGTGCCCGACGGCCAGAACCTCATCGGCGAAAACGGCCGTCTCAATCCGCGTGCGAAGCAGGGCCGCCTGGTAACCGACGCCAAGGGCCAGCAGTTCTACCTGCAACCCGACAACTGGCTCGACGAAATCTACAAATCGTCGTCGTTCCGTCAGGAGTACAACGTCAGCGTTTCCGGCGCGACGGACCGCGCCAATTTCTTCGCATCGCTCGGCTATCTGGACAACACGGGTATCGTCGACGGTTCGAGCAACGAGCGCTACACCGCCCGTCTGCGCGCGGACTACCAGGCCAAAAAGTGGCTGAAAGTCGGCGGTAACATGTCCTACACCCATTTCGTCTGGAACAACGGCAACAAAACCAACGACGACGGCGACGGTCAGGGCGAAGGCAACGCCGACGGCGGAAACGCATTCGCCACGGCGATCCGCATGGCGCCGATCTATCCGGTCTACATGCGCGACGGCAACGGCAACATTATGATCGACGAGTACGGATTCAAGATGTACGATACCGGCGACGGCCGCAACGGCGGCGCACTGCGCACCAACGGCGGCAAGAGCAACGACCTGCAGGACATTCAGCTCAACAAATACATCAACGAGGGCAATGCCTTCATGGCCAACGGTTTTGCCGATTTCTCCCTGTACAAGGGCCTGAAACTGACCCTCAACGGAAGCGTGTCGCTCGACGAAACCCGCGGTACGGAGGTGTCGAACCCCTACTACGGACAGTTCGCCGAATCGGGCGGCGCCGTTTTCAAGAGCCACAGTCGGGAGATCGCCTACAACATGCAGCAGCTCCTGACCTACACCAACACCTTCGCCGACGTCCACAACCTCGACCTGCTCTTCGGCCATGAAATGTACAACCGCAAATCCTACGGTCTGTACGGCTCGAAGACCATGATGTTCTCGCCGGACAACACCGAACTCAGCGGCGCCGTCGTCGACTCGTCGCGGTCGGGTTCATCGGTTCTGGAGTACAACAACGAGGGCTACTTCTTCCGCGGACAGTACGACTACGACAACCGCATCTATTTCTCGGGATCGTACCGCCGCGACGCATCGTCGCGCTTCCACCCCGACCACCGCTGGGGCAACTTCTGGTCGCTCGGCGCAGCCTGGATCATCAACCGCGAGAGCTGGTTCAACGCTTCGTGGGTCAACATGCTGAAGGTCAAAGCATCGTACGGTTCGCAGGGTAACGACAACCTCGGATCGAGAGCGGAATCCTACTACCGCTATACCGACTACCGCGAAATCCTGAGCAGCGGCGACGGCGTTACGAGCGTACTCTACCAGAAAGGCAACCCCGACATCACCTGGGAGACCAACGCCAACCTCAATGTCGGCGTAGAGTTCGGCCTCTGGGACAACCGTCTGTCGGGTAGCATCGATGTCTTCAACCGCAAGACCACCGACATGCTGTTCGAGCTGGCCACTCCGATCGAGTCGGGTTACACGACCATTTTCACCAACATCGGCGACATGGTCAACCGCGGTCTCGAAATCGAACTGAACGCAGACCTGATCCGGACCAAAAACCTCGTGTGGGACTTCTCGCTCAACATGACCCACTACAAGAACAAGGTGACCCACCTGCCGGAGCAGTTCAAAAACAACACGACGGCCGACGGCAAACACGTGGGCCGCTGGCAGAGCACCAAATTCCTCACCGAAGGGGAATCCGTCTTCTCGTTCTACGTTCCGACCTACGCGGGAGTAGACCCCGAGACCGGAAAATCGCTGTGGTACACCTACAAGACCGATGATGCCGGCAACAAGGAGCGCATCAAGACCTCCGATTACTCGGTGGCCTCGCAGGAGGGCCGCGAAATGCACGGAGACGCCCTGCCGGACGTTTACGGCGGTTTCGGCACGTCGCTGCGCTTCTACGGCGTCGATTTCTCGATCGGCTTCACCTACCAGCTCGGCGGACAGGTTCTCGACCAGGGCTACATGTTCTACATGAACTCCCCGGCAGGAACGTCGACCGGAAACAACTACCACCACGACCTGCTCAATTCGTGGACTCCCGAGAACTCCGGTTCGAACATTCCGCGTTTTGCTTACAACGACTCGAATCAGGCAGCCGTCTCGGACCGTTTCCTCACCAGCGCATCGTACCTGAACATCCAGAACATCACGCTCGGATATACGCTGCCCAAGCGTATCACGCGCAAGTTCCTCGTCGAGAATCTGCGTATCTACTTCGCCTGCGACAATGTATGGTACTGGTCCAAGCGTCAGGGTCTCGACCCGCGTCAGGCCATCAACGGAATCACGAACCCGTACTACTACGCCCCGATTCGCACCTTCTCGGGCGGTGTAACCGTAACGTTCTAATTTGTTAAACGACGAATATTATGAAAATGAACAACATACTGAAAACAACGGCGCTGCTTCTCGGTTCATCCGTGCTTCTTTCGGGCTGTATCAAGGAGACCTTCCCCGAAAGCGGATACGCCACCAGCGATCAGACTGCCGAATCTCCGTTCGCAAAGGAGGGTCTTATCACTGCGATGCCGACGGTGCTCATCACCAACTATACAGACCTCGGCGAGCACATCGACTTCGGCTACCCGGGCATCTTCGGCGCCACCGACCGCATGGTCGGCGAGGTGTTCCCCGTCAGCGGCAACCTGCCGGGCGGCAACCAGTACTACGACCGCTGGCAGGCATGGCTCTATCCGGGCAACTCGACCGGATTGGCAGCGAACGGCTGGGCGTCCCCGTTCTTCTACACCAACTATTACAAGTTCATCTTCACGGCCAATGAGGCCATCGACATCGCAAACCAGAGCGAAGGCGCAGAGGAGATGATGGGCATTGCCAAGACTTTCCGCGCGCTCTGCTACCTCGACCTGGCCCGTCTCTACGACGCGCTGCCGGCCAAGGCTCCCGAACGTCCCGCCTACGAGACCGAGCTGGAAGCCGTCAAGGGGCTGACCGTTCCCATCGTCCGGGAAGATACGAGCATGGAGGAACTGGAGAACAACCCGCGCGTATCGCGTGAGGAGATGTTCAAGTTCATCTTCGAGGACCTCAACACCGCCGAGACCCTGCTGGCCAACTATACGCCGGCGACGAAAAACCTGCCCTCGCTGGCCGTGATCTACGGACTCAAGGCCCGCGCCTACCTCTGGCTGGGCGGCTTCACCGAATCGTATGCGGAAGTTCCGACCGGCGACGCCGCTTACCGTCTGGCCGCCGAATACGCCCGCAAGGCCATCGACGCTTCGGGCTGCACGATCATGACCGAAAGCCAGTGGCTCGACCCGAAGACCGGGTTCAACACGGTCAATTCGTCGTGGATGTGGGCCATGATCCAGACCACCGACACCGTACTCAACAACCTGCTGTCGTGGTCGGCCCACATGGCGACCGAGGCTATCTGGGGTTACGGCTACGGAGCGCAGCCGGGTATCTCGGTATTCAGCTACAACCGCATTTCGTCGGGCGACTTCCGCAAAAAGAGCTTTGTCGGAGCCGACCGCTCGTTCGACGCCATCGCACCCTATACGACCCTGACCGAGGAGGAGTTCGCAACGATAGCCCCCTACGCATCGTTTAAGTTCCACGCAGCCAACGGCGAAAAACGAAACTATTCCACGGGTAACGTGACGAGCATCCCGATGATGCGTGTCGAGGAGATGTACCTGATCGAGGCCGAGGCTACGGCGCACTACGACGCCACCACCGGCAAGTCGCTGTTGCAGTCGTTCATGGCCAACCGCGATCCGGCCTATACGGTTCCGGCGGCCAACGACCTGATCGACGAGATCATTTTCCAGAAGCGGATCGAGTTCTGGGGCGAGGGCGTCATCTTCTACGACCTGAAGCGTCTGAACATCGGCATGCACAACGGCGACACCGGCACGAACGCTCCCCCGATGGCCCAGCTTTCCACGGACGGACGCGCCCCCTGGTGGAACTGCGTGTTCCCGCTGAACGCCGTACAGCAGAATAAGGCGCTTGCGGGCAAGAACAACCCCAACCCGACCCAAACGGTCAAGTCTGTTAAATAAAAAACATCGCTATTTATGAAAAGTATAAAAATATTCTTTCTGGCGACTGTCGCCATCGTCGCGGGGCTGTTCACGGCCTGCAGCGACGATGACTTCAAAGCAGGTCCCGAGGTCGACGGCGCACAGGTCTACTTCCCCGAGAATGTGACCACCCAGCATAGCATCAGCGACGACGTCTCCTCCATCGCCATCCCGGTAAAACGCATCGCCAAGGACGAGGCGCTGACCGTAGCGGTTCTCGCCAGCGACGAGTCGGGTCTGTTCACCATTCCGTCGTCGGTATCGTTCGCAGCCGGCAAGGAGACTTCCGAACTGCTGATCACCTTCGACCGCACCAAACTCGAAGACGGTAAGGAATACCCCCTTTCGTTCCTGATCAACGACGAGGACAACACGACGCCCTACGGCAACCGTTCGCTCGACATCATCGTCGCCCCCTGGCCTTGGGTGAAACTGGGAACCGGCAAATTCCGCGACGACTATCTTTGCAGCATGTTTAACGGCGGAAATCCCGAAATCGAGGTCACGATCCACGAGCACAAATCGAAGAAGGGCATCTACATGATCGAAGAGATGTACGGCTGGCCGCTCCTGACCGAATTCTTCGGAGGTTCGCAGGAAGAGATCGAGTCGCAGGTCAAACTGACCTATACTCCGGTCAACATCACCATCGATTGCAGCGACCCGACGAAAGTGGTCATGCCGCGTCAGTTCACGGGTATTACCGACGGAGACCCGGCTTATGGAAATTATGAAATCGCCATGTTCACGGGCGGGGAAGGTACGCTGGTAAACGGCGTGATCACGTTCCCCCAGGAGGCCCTCGCGTTCGTTTGCGGCGCCGGCAACCTCAAAGCTAATAAGTCCGGATTGTTCCGTATCCTCCTGCCCGGCGCCGAAGTGACCGACTATGCACTCTCCGCCGTATACGCCGGCATGAAGGTCAGCGCCGACGGAGAGACGGCGAGCGCCGTCATCGACTTCACCTACGGCGCCGACGTTACGAACATCCGCTATGTTCTCGTCGAAAATGAATTGACCGAGGCCGAAACCGCTACGCTTGTCGCAGCGATCGCCGACGGATCAGCCGAAAACATCAACGAGTTGCAGGACTTCACCGTAGGCGGCGAGAAAGTCTCCGCCGAAGCCGTACTACCTGGACCCGGAACCTATACCGTAGTCGCCCTACCCCTTGACAAAGCGCAAAAACCGGTTTCCGGCGAAGCTTCCGCAGCATCGTTCTACTTCCCGGGCATAGGAGGGACCTCGGTTCCCAACGACATCGCCGGCTCGCTCTATAAAGTCAGCGCCTATCCCGATGCCGCAGCATATGTATCGGAGTATCCCGATTACTCATCGGCCGTGTACGAGATCACCGGCACGGAGATGAAGAAGATCAAAACCTACTTCAACAAAACTTCCATAATCGACAATATCGAGATTCAAACCGGAGGCCTGACCCTGCAGGATGTAGTCGATAAATACGGTAAAGAACTCAATGCCGATGCGATGGAAGAACTTGCAACGACCGGAAAGTATTGGGACATAATGATCAATCTGACACCGGGCGCATCCTATACGCTGGTTGTCGAAGCAACGAACAACTACGGCAAGAAAAAACTGATCGTGTGCGAACCGTTCGTGACGGACATACCGCCCTATACCGGAGAGTTGATCATCGGGAAATACGGCATGTCCTACGCGGCCAGCGCTGAAGACACGTTCGAAAATGTATTCGAGGTAATACCTACCGTCGGAAGCAACACCGAATTTTTCGTGAAGGATTTCGCCGTAGAGGACGGCACCCAATGGTACGCAACCTATGACTCGGCCAAGTCGACGCTCACGATGAGCGGCGTGCAGCTCGGCCGGGAGGACAACGGCAACCTGCTCGGCAAATTCACGAAGGCGCTCACTCCGGACCAGTCCCGCGGTTACGGTATCTTCTCGTTCGCAACCAAAGAGAGCGAAGGCAGCGATCCGATCGTATTGACGATCGATCCGGCGTCGAAACAAGTTTCAGCGCTGACGACCGACGTCGAGGTTCCCGTTGCTGATTTCACCGTCAACGAGATCATCGGAGCCTTGGCAGCATACTATGCCGACGGAACGACCATCACGAAGCAGAGCGGAACGACATCCGCAGCATCCGCAGCCAAAGTTCAGGGCGTCCGCACGAAGATCCCGTTCAGCAGCGTCCGTGTTCCGGGCCACATCGGGAAGTCGCTCGACAGCCGCGGTCTCCAGATGAACGCCACATTCGTCAGGAACAGCGACAACACGAACCACGGCGTCCGCACGTTAAGCGTGAAGACGGCGAAATGCGAGCCGCTGCCGAAACAGATCGGCCGCCGCGCCGATTTCAAAATCCGCGAAAACCTTCCGGTTTTGAAATAACCGACGCATATTGTTCCACACGACCCGACACAGTCCGAGCGACCGTGTCGGGTTCTGTGGTCCAATGAAACGAAACACCGGTCACGACATGCACTAATATTAGGATTATAAGATTATGACAAGGACAACAACTTTATGGAGCCTGCTGCTCCTGTCTGCGGCGCTCGCCCTGGGGTCGTGCACCAAGGATGCGACGGAGCAGGCGACGGGTCCCGAACCGGAAGCGAAAGCGGCCTCCAAACTCGTATTCTCGTCGGAGAACGCCGTCAGGGGCGAACTGCTGGTCTGCTTCGGCGAAGAGGCCGTAGCGGGCATCGAATCGTCGGTCATGCAGGTTACGCGTTCGGGCGGCGTCGCCACCCGTTCGGGCATCGCCGATTTCGACGCCGTGCTCGGCAGCATCGGGGTAAAGGCGTTACAGCGCCTGTTCCCGGTAGACGAACGGAACGAGGAGCGCACGCGCGCCGCCGGTCTGCACCGCTGGTACGTTGTGGAGTTCGACGCCGCCGCCGATCTCGACAAGGCGGCCCTCGACATGGCCCGGATCGCCGAAGTGAGCAAGGTGGAATTCAACCAGCAGCTGATGCACGTGCACGAAGGCAGGGTCATCCCGCTGGCCGAAACCGGCGCTGCGCCGCAGACCCGTGCGGCCGTCGGGTTCAACGATCCCCACCTGGGCAAACAATGGCACTACATCAACACCGGCGACAAGTCGATCTATTCGAAGATCAAGGCGGGAGCCGATGTCAACTGCGACGAGGCTTGGAAGCTCTGCACGGGCGACCCGCGCGTTATCGTCGCGGTCGTGGACAACTGCGTGCAGTGGGACCATCCCGACCTGGCCGCCAACATGTGGACCAACACCGCCGAGCTGAACGGCTCGGAAGGCCGTGACGACGACTCGAACGGCTATGCCGACGACATACACGGGTTCAACTTCGTCGACAATACGACGCTGACCATCAGCACCAAAGGCGATGCACCGGACCACGGCACGCACGTGGCAGGAACGGTCGCAGCCGTGAACAACAACGGCACGGGCGTCGCAGGCATCGCAGGCGGCTCGGGCAAAAACGACGGCGTGAAGATCATGTCCTGTCAGATTTTCCACGACAAAGACGGCGGCGACGTGGCCACGGCGGCCAAGGCCATCAAATACGCCGCCGACAACGGCGCGGCGATCATCCAGTGCAGCTACGGCTACCCTGCCGGCTCGGTAACCTCCGACGCGGCCTATTCCAGCGGCGCCAGCGCCGAGAAGCAGGCCATCGACTACTTCATCGCCAAACAGAACTGTGCGGCCGTCAGCGGCGGACTGGCCATATTCGCCGCCGGCAACGACATGACCGGCATGTCGAGCTACCCCGGCGCTTACCGCGACTACATCTCCGTAACGGCCATGTCGTGCGACTACACCCCGGCCTACTACACCAACTACGGTCCCGGCTGCAACATTGCGGCTCCCGGCGGCGACGCCTACCAGTCGTATCTGGAAAACATAAAGACCGGAGCGTCCGAGGTGTTATCGACCGTCAACGGCGGAAAGTACGGCTACATGCAGGGCACGTCGATGGCCTGCCCCCACGTTTCGGGCGTGGCGGCGCTCGGGCTGTCCTATGCGCTGCAACTCGGCAAGACCTTCACCCAGAACGAATTCACGACGCTGCTGCTGACATCGGTAAACGACATCAACCAATACTGCACCGGAACGAAACAGTATTTCACAGACAAGGGCAGTCTGGCGACGCTCGACCTGTCGCAGTACAAAAAGGGAATGGGCACGGGTTACATCGACGCCTACCAGGTGCTGATGAACGTCCGCGGCATCACCTGCATCCCGATTCCCGTCGGCAGCCAGTACACGCTGAACCTGCAACCGTACCTCGGCGGCGGAAATCTGGACCTGAAGATTACGGAAATCTCCATTTCGGCCGAAGACATGGACCGGCTGGGCATTTCGGCGAACCCGACCATATTCGCCAACCAGATCATCCTCAAGTGCACCAAACCCGGTTCGGCGGTGGTCCGGATCAAGCTGCTCGCCGGAAACGGCAACAACAGCGGAATGAACGGCATGCCGATCACGAAGGAATTCGCCTTCATCGCACGTGAGGTTCATTCCCAGAACGGAGGTTGGTTATAAAACAAGGACACATTATGAAAAACATCAAACTGTTATTGATCGGCCTCGCCGCGGCGTTCGCGCTGACCGGGTGCGGCGATTCGTCCAAGGATACGCCCGAACCCGAGGGCGACGGCAACGTCGTCGGCAGCTGGCATCTGGTTTCGTGGAGTTCGCTCCAGTCCGCCGACGTCTACCTCTCGTTCAGCGAGTCCGGTTCGTTCGACATCTACCAGCGGCTCTACAAGCCCGAATACGTCCACCTGGACGGCACGTATTCCTACGACAAACCCACGCTCAGCGGCCGGTACAGCGACAACACCCCGTGGGGAAGCGCCTCATACCGGGTTTCGTTCAACGCAGACGGAACACGGATGACGCTGACCAGCACTTCGAGCACGAGCGACGTCTCGGTCTTCGTCAAGGCCGAAATCCCATCGGAGATCATCTCCGGCGCGCTGGAGTCCACACCCCAAAGCAGGGCCGAAGATATGCCGCGGTTCCTCTGAACCGCCGTCCTGCCGGCATGCGCCGCAACCCTTCATCGGGTTGCGGCGTTTTGTTTCCGGGCGAAGGCCGCGCCGCGCACGGGACTCTTCCGCACCCCGGCATGCAACTTGCCGGAGCAATAAAAAAGCCGGCAGTAGCGCCGGAAAAATATTTTTTGTAAATTTGTGCCAAAACAAAACAAAAAAGGTTTATGGCAATTACCGAAATACTTCCCGGCATCCACTACGTCGGGGTCAATGACCGCACCACCACGCGCTTCGAAGCCCTCTGGTCGCTTCCGATGGGCGTGTCGTACAACGCCTATCTGGTCGCAGGCGAAAAGATCGCCCTGATCGACACCGTCGAAGAGTCCTTCGGCAGCCGCCTCGAAGCCAACATCCGCGAGGCCATCGGCGAAAGGAAGATTGATTATTTGGTCGTCAACCACATGGAACCCGACCACTCGTCGTCGATCGCGGCGCTGCGCCGCATCTATCCCGACATCGAGATCGTCGGCAATGCCAAGACGCTCCAGATGATCGAAGGGTTTTACGGCATCGCCGGGGGCACGGTCGAGGTCAAGGAGGGCGACACGCTCGATCTGGGCGGCAAGACGCTGTCGTTCCACATGATCCCGATGGTGCACTGGCCCGAGACGATGGTCACGTGGTGCGCCGGCGACCGGACGCTCTTCTCCGGCGACGCCTTCGGCACGTTCGGGGCGCTCGACGGCGGCATCACCGATTCGCAGGTCGAGACCGACCGCTACTGGGACGAGATGCGCCGCTACTACGCCTGCATCGTGGGCAAATACGGCGGTCCCGTGCAGAAGGCGCTCCAGAAGGTCCGCACGCTGCCCGTCGGGACGATCTGTTCGACGCACGGACCCGTATGGCAGCGGCAGATCGCAAAGGTTCTGGATATTTACGACCGTCTGAGCCGCTACGAAGGCGAACCGGGCGTGGTCGTGGCCTACGCCTCGATGTACGGCAACACGGAGCAGATGGCCGAGCGCATCGCGCGCGAACTGGCCTCGCGGGAGGTCGGCCCGATCCGGGTCTACAACCTCTCCTACGCCGACCCGTCAGTGGTCCTGCGCGACGTTTTCCGTTTCGACACGCTGATCGTCGGCGGCCCGACCTACAACGGCAACCTGTTCCCGCCCGTGGCCGAACTGCTCGACCGCATCGCCGCGCGCGGCATTCCCCGGCGCAGATTCGGCTGGTTCGGTTCGTTCTGCTGGGCCGGAGCCTCGGTGCGCCTGCTCGCGGAGTTCGCCCAGAAGATGAAGTGGGAACCCCTGTGCGATCCCGTGGAGATGAAACAGGGCTACTCGCACGAGATGTGCGATCCCTGCGCAACGCTGGCGGAGGCTGTCGCCGGATGCAGGTGCGGAAAATAGAACGACGCAGGGGCGGTCTTCGGACCGCCCTTTTTCGTGCTGCGGCGGGGATATTTCGAAAAAAAGACTATATTTACATTCCGAAAGAAAAAAAACTCCAGGAATTATGATGAAAATTGCAATCGTGGGAACGGGTTACGTAGGACTCGTATCGGGGGCCTGCTTCGCCGAAATGGGACTCGACATCACCTGCGTGGACATAGACGCCGAAAAGATAGAGGGTCTGAACGCAGGCGTTATCCCGATCTACGAGCCGGGACTTGAGGAGCTTGTGCGGCGCAACGTGGAGGCGGGACGCCTGCACTTCACCACCGACCTCACGGAGTGCCTGCCCCATGTCGAGGTGGTCTTCTCGGCCGTCGGAACCCCGCCCGACGAGGACGGTTCGGCCGACCTGAAATACGTTCTCGACGTGGCCCGCACCTTCGGTCGCCACATCCGGAAATACACCGTGCTGGTCACCAAGAGCACCGTCCCCGTGGGCACAGCGCAGAAGGTGCGCGCCGTGATCGAGGAGGAACTCGAGAAGCGCGGCTGCAAGGTCCCGTTCGACGTCGCCTCGAACCCCGAATTCCTGAAGGAAGGTGCGGCGATCAAGGACTTCATGTCGCCCGACCGCGTGGTCGTGGGCGTCGACAGCGAACGGGCGCGCAAGCTGATGGCCAAGCTCTACCGGCCGTTCCTGATCACCAATTTCCGTGTGCTGTTCATGGACATTCCCTCGGCCGAGATGACCAAATACGCAGCCAACGCCATGCTCGCGACGCGCATTTCGTTTATGAACGAGATCGCCAACCTGTGCGACCGCGTGGGCGCCGACGTGGAGATGGTCCGCAAGGGCATCGGCTCCGACGCCCGCATCGGCAACAAGTTCCTCTACCCCGGCTGCGGCTACGGCGGTTCATGCTTCCCGAAGGACGTGAAGGCGCTGGCCCACACGGCCCGGGAACACGGCTACACGATGCAGGTCATCGAGGCCGTCGAGCGGGTCAACGAGCAGCAGAAAGGGATTGTTTTCGAGAAATTGCAGACCGCGTTGGGCGACCTGCGGGGCAAGGTCGTCGCAATCTGGGGGCTGGCCTTCAAACCCGAGACCGACGACATGCGCGAAGCTCCGGCAACGGTGGTGATCGGCCGCCTGCTCGATGCCGGAGCCGAAGTGCGGGCCTATGATCCCGTGGCGATACCGGAAGCGCAGCGCCGGATGAAAGACAAACCGATCCGTTACGTCCGGACGATGTACGAGGCCGCCGAAGGCGTCGACGCTGTGGCCCTCCTGACCGAATGGAAGGAGTTGCGCATGCCCGACTGGACACAGCTGCGCGCGACGATGCGGGGCGACGCGGTCGTCGACGGCCGCAACATCTTCGACAAAGCGGAGGTTGAAGCGGCGGGATTCCGCTACTTCGGCATCGGAAAATAAAAAACCGGCCCGCTTTCCGCGGGCCGGCTCTCTTTCGGATCACAGCATCGGAACCACCGTCACGTAGATCGCTGCGATGATGGCCGACGTGATGACGCCCATGATATTGGCTCCCAGCGCGTCGGGCAGGATCATCGACGAGGGGTTGTCGTGCGCGACGATCTTCTGCGCGACCTTGGCCGTCGTGGGCACGCAGCTGACAGCGGCGATACCGATGACGGGGTTGAAATAGCCCCGCTTGAAGAAATACATGAGGTAACCGCCCAAAATGCCCCCGATGCCCGAAATCAGCAGGGCAAGAATCCCCAGGACGAGCAGTTTGAGCACCGTGGGGTCGAGCAGCGTGTGCGCGTCGCACAGCACGCCCAGCAGGATTCCCAGGAAAAACGTCGACCCGTAGAGCATCGGTCCGCTGATGAAATCGTTCACATGCTTGAGTCCCGACTCCTTGATCACCACACCGATGAAGAGCGAGAAGAAGAGCGGAGCGGCCACCGGGAAGAGCAGGCACAGGATCACGCACATCACCACGGCGAACGAAATCTTGGTCGCGGCGCTGTACTGCTTCACCGGTTTCTTCGCCGGTTTCATCTTGATGGCGCGCAGACGCTTGGGGACCATCGCCCGCACCAGGTAGGGATAGCCGCCGTAGGTCAGGCCGAGATAGAGATAGGCGACGACGGTGATCGGCACGAAGATCTCCTTCGAGAGGTTGAGCGAGGTGAAAAGCACCATCGGCCCGTCGGCCCCGCCGACCATCGCGATCGAAGCGCTGTCGCTGGGACTCAACCCCATCGAATAGGCGATCGGCAGCACGGCGAACGTGCCCAACTCGGCGCACAGCGCGAGGAACATGCTCTGCAAGGGCTTTGCCAGCACGAAATTGATGTCGAGCATCGTCCCGATGCCCATGAAAATCAGACAGGCTATCAGTCCGTTGCTGAACGTGAAGGTGTAGATCGGTTGCAGGAAGTCGATCTGCAAAATGTTCATCAGCTGGTCGGTTTCCGTGACCATGGGGTCCAGAAACAGGTTGCCGTGCATGCCGCCCGGAAAAATCAGCACCCCGGCGTTCACCGCCGCCATGCCCAGCCCCATCGGAATCATCACCAGCGGTTCGAGCACGCCCCTGCGCCCCAGGTAAACCAGCAGGATGCCCAACAGAATCAGCCCGATACGCGCATACATGATCGCGGAATCGGCTTGCAGCAGGGTCGAGATTCCCTGGAAAATATTGCCAAGATCAAACCGTTCCATGGTGCAGCTCGTATAAACGGGTCATCTCGCTGTCTTGCCGTGCGGCATCCCCGGGGGTGCCGAGGTGGTATTCGGCCAGAGCGTCCATCGCATGGTCCGCATCCGGATCGGCGGAAACGTCCCCGCCGATCCGGGCGACCGAACGGATGTAGCGGTCGGTACGCGCAATGTCCATGCGGTAGGCGCGGCCCCATATGCGGCCTTTTCTCAACAGCGCGGAGATCTCCGTTCCGTTAAGCCGGGAGAAGAAAAACGTTATCAGTTTGAGTACGTACGCGAAGGCCATTCCCACGATAAACGTGAAGCCCATCATCAGCGACGTCTCCCCGATCATATGCATCAAATCCATTTTTTTACATTCATCAAAGTTTTGCCATCGGGTGTGCCGGAACATTCTGCGCATGCGGCAAAGCATGCCGAACGTCGTTCGCCGCACCGGCGTCGGTGCGACAGCCCGGAGTCCGCACACGGAAATCCGACGTACGATGCACGGACGGCATCATACGCTTGAAAGCGAAAGGATTTGACGGCTAAATGACCAGAACGCCGAACCGGAGGTAGTCGGCGCGATGGAAAGGCAGGGCGGTCTGCCCGCCGCGCAATAAAGAAGAGACGACGTATTTCGTGCAGCAGCCCTGCGCCAGCGGGAAATGCCGCCCGGAGCAGACGTCACGGTCGCCGCCCGACACCCGCTGCGGACCTTCCACCGGCTTGCGCAGCGCCCGCACGGGGCAAGGCACGGCCGTCCGGACGGTCTCCGTCGCCACGCAGTCCCCGTATTTGAAACCGGCAAGGAAACATTCCGCCGTCTGCCGGACCGCAGCCGCAGCCGGCACTCCGGACTTCGCACCCGAATCCATGACGGACGAGAGGGAGGAGACCAGCAGAAAGAGGAATATGAAGACCGATGTTTTCATAGCGTACGGAAATACCCGTACCACAAATTTAGTACAAATCCGGAAGACAAGCAAGTTCGCGGCGGTTTTCTTTCAATTCATTTCCGGCCGGAGGTCGGACGAAGCCGTTCTCCGCCCCCGACCGGCCATGCAGGCCAGCCGGACGGGCACAAAAAAGGCCGGGAAATCCCGGCCCGGAAGATATGGACTGCGTCTACCTGCGCACCTTGACGATGATCTTGCGCACCGTGCCTTCGCCCACCATCGGGGCGTGCCCGTCCTCGGGGAAAAGCACCGTAAACTGCCCCGGACGCATCGTGTAATAGGTCTGCGGCACGTCGTCGAAGAGCTGGATGTCATTCTCGACGCTGAATTCGCCCAGCGGCTTCTTGAGCTCCCTGCGCTCGCTCCAGCCGAAGGACTCCTCCTCGCCCCGGATGAGAACCTGGATGTCGATGTACTCGTTGTGGATTTCGAGTTTGGCGTCGGGCTTCTGTTTCAGCTCGCGCTCCATGACGTTGACGTAGATGTCCTTGCCGTCGAGTTCGTGAATACCCGGTTCCATCGTCGTCCAGTCGGTCGAGGCGATCAGTTCGAAAGCCTGTTTCATGCGCGGGCTTACGCCATAGTAAAGCGCGCTGTTTTTCAGAGAGTCTAAAATCATATTCTTTATTTGTTTTTCGGTTCTGCGTTCGTCCGCCGCCGAATTCTGCGACCCCGCGGAGCGAATACAAAGTTAACAAGATTTTTTGTTTTGACAAAGTGGCGGAAAAAGCATTATATTTGATGTCGGAACGTCTTACCGGACCGCACCCGATTCGGCTTGGACCCCACCCCGCTTTTGCGTACCTTTAATAAAAACATACCGATCATGGACTTTACGGAAATCAGACTTTCGGGCAAAACCCGTCGTGAACACGATCTGCTGGGCGAAATGGAAATCCCGGCGGAGTATTATTTCGGCGTGCAGACCATGCGCGCGGTGGAGAATTTCCACATCAGCCGCGTGCGGCTCAACTTCTTCCCGGAGCTGATCCGCGCCCTGGCCGACGTCAAGCAGGGCGCCGCGATGGCCAACCGCGACCTGGGACTGCTCGACCCGGCGATCGCCGACGCGATCATCCGGGCCTGCGAGGAGCTGCGCGCAGGCAAACTCGAGGAGCAGTTCGTCGTCGACATGGTGCAGGGCGGCGCCGGCACGTCGACCAACATGAACGCCAACGAGGTGATCGCCAACCGGGCGCTCGAACTCCTCGGCCATGAAAAGGGCGAATATCAGTTCTGCCACCCCAACAACCACGTCAACCTCTCGCAGTCGACCAACGACGCCTACCCCACGGCCGTGAGGATCGCACTGGTGCGCAGCATCGAGAAACTGGTGGCCTCGCTGCGCGAACTCATCGCGGCGTTCCACGCCAAGGGCGAGGAGTTCTCCGGCATCATCAAGATGGGCCGCACGCAGCTTCAGGACGCCGTGCCGATGACCCTCGGACAGGAGTTCGAAGCCTACGCCGCCAACCTCACCGAGGAGACCGAGCGGCTGACGGCCAACATGAAACTTTTCTTCGAGATCAACATGGGGGCCACGGCCATCGGAACGGGCATCAACGCCGACCCCGACTACGCCGGGCTTTGCACCCGTTACCTGCGCGAGATCACCGGACTGCCGCTCGTCGAGGCGTCGAACATGATCGAGGCCACGAGCGACACGGGCGCCTTCATTATGAACTCCTCGGCCCAGAAACGCCTTGCGGTGAAACTCTCGAAAATCTGCAACGACCTGCGGCTGCTCTCGTCGGGTCCCCGCTGCGGGCTGAACGAGATCAACCTCCCGCCGCGCCAGCCGGGATCGTCGATCATGCCGGGCAAGGTCAACCCCGTGATCCCCGAAGTCGTCAACCAGGTAGCGTTCCGCGTGATCGGCAACGACCTCACCGTGACGATCGCATCGGAAGCCGGACAGCTCGAACTGAACGTCATGGAGCCGATCATCGTCCACTGCCTGTTCGAGAGCATCGAAATGCTGATCAACGCCATGAACACGCTGCGCGAGAAGTGCATCGCCGGCATCACGGCCAACGAGGAGGTCTGCCGCCGGATGGTCTTTAACAGCATCGGGCTGGTGACGGCGCTCAACCCCTATCTGGGCTACGAAACGTCGAGCATGCTGGCCAAGGAGGCCCTCAAAACCGGCAAGGGCATCTACGACCTCGTACTCGAGCATAAGCTGATGAGCGAAGAGGAGTTGCACAAGGTGCTGCAACCCGAAAACATGGTCCACCCGCGCAAGAAGATCGGAGAGTGACCGAACGGAACAGCCCCGGCCCGATGAGCCGGGGCTGTTCATTCCGCCGGGCCGCTATTCCGCCAGCCCGTAACGGCGCATCAGGGGCTTCACGTCGGGCACGGCGCCGCGGAAACGCACGTACTGCGCCATCGGCTCGTCATAGCCCGCTTCGGTCAGGATATGGCGGCGGTAACGGCGCGCGGTTTCGGAATCGAAAATATCGCCCGTGCCGGTGAATGCCGCGAAGGCATCGGTGTCCAGCACCGCCGACCACGTGTAGGAGTAGTACTGCGCGGGGTAACTGCTGGCGAAGATGTGGTTGTAATAGGTCGTCCGGAAGCGTAAAGCGGTATGCTCCGGGAAGTCGTAACGTTTCAGGAACGCCCGTTCGAAAGCCGCCACGTCGCACCCTTCGACCGGCCGCAGCACGGTGTGCCATTCGAGGTCGAGCAGCGCGGTGGCATAGAAATCGGTCAGGTAAAGCCCCTTCAGGAAGTTCTCCGACTCCTTGAACTTCGCGATCAGCGCATCGGGAATCGGACGCCCCGTCTCGTAATCGCGGGCGTAGTGTTTCATCACCTCCGGCTCCCAGGCCCAATGCTCGTTCAGCTGCGAGGGCAGTTCGACCATGTCGCGCGGGAAGCTGCCCGTCACCTGTGGATACGGCCCGCGCGAGAGGAAACCCGCCAGAGCGTGTCCGAATTCGTGGAAGAGGGTCTTGACCTCGGAGGTCGACAGCAGCTTCGGCCTGCCTTCGGCCGCACGCGAGAAGTTGCAGCTGATGGTCACCAGCGGCAGCACCTCCCGCTCTCCGGCGCACGAATACCCGCGCAGGCGCGAGCACCACGCGCCGCCGCGTTTGCCCTTGCGGACGAAGCAATCCAGATAAAGCAGTCCGAGGGGGCGGCCTTCGGCGTCTTTCGCCTCGAAGGTCAGCACGTCGGGGTGGAAAACGGGAATGTCCGTGCGCTGCGTCAGCGTGATTCCGAAAAGACGGTTGGCCACATAGAAAACGCCGTCGTTGAGCACATTGTCGAAAAGCAGGTAGTTGCGCATGCGCCCCAGTTCGGACCCGAATTTCGCCTTGCGCAGCTTGCCCGAATAGAAGGCCACGTCCCACGGTTCCAGCCGGAAGGCCGAATCCCGCTCGTATTTCACGGCGAAAGCCTCCAGTTCGGCACGCTCCGCACGTCCCTTCCCCGCGGCAGCGTCCTTGAGCGGCAGCAGCAGTTCGCGGACCTTTTCGGGCGTCCCGGCCATGTTCGTCTCCAGCGTGTAGGCGGCATAGTTCTCGTATCCCAGCATCCGGGCCCGTTCGAGACGCAGGTTGACGATGTCGACCGACAACTGGCGGTTGTCGTACTTCCCGTCCATGCAGCGCGAGGTGTAGGCCTCGTAGAGTCTCCTGCGCAGATCGCGGTTCGTGGCCGAAGCCATGACCGACGCATAGTCGCCGTTCGTGAACCCGACGGCCCAGACGCCCTGATGCCCCTGCCGGGCCGCATTGCGGGCGAAACGCTGCCGGGTCGTCCCCGCAAGCCCGTCGAGCAGGCTGCTGTCCTGCACGTACAGGACGAACTCCTGGGTCGCCTGCGTGATGTTCTGCCCGTGGCGGATGCGTTTGAGCGAAATCTCGCGGTTCAGCTCCTTGAGCCGCACCTTCTGCCCGGGCGTGCAGAGCGCCCCGCCGCGGATGTAGCTCCGGTAGACCTTGCCGAGCGTCCGCAGCTGGAGCGAATCCAGCCCGGCCGCATCGCGCCGGTCGTAGACGGCCTTCACCAGGCGGAAGATCGCCGTGTCGAGCGTCACGGCGTCGTATGCCTCTCCGGTCAGCTGCGCGGATTCCAGAGAGATCCGGATGACGGAGTCGCCTCCGAAATTCGATTTCAGGTAACCCAGCACCGCGCGCGGAACGTCCAGCAGGCTGTCGGCACGGTCGAGCGGCACGACGACGTTTTCGAAAGTCGCCTCCGCGGGGTCCAGCGCCCTGATTTTCGCAATCCCGGCCTTGTAGGCGCGGATGCCCTCCTCAATGGCGGGCATGATGTCGGCGGCATGGATACGGTCGAAGCGGGGCGCCCCGTAAGGGGCTTCGGAAGGCATCAGCAACGGATTTCCGGCAAAAAGCCGGCCGGAGAAAAGGAACAGCCCACATACGGAGAGGAGAAGCGTTCTCCTTACGAGCGGAAGGGATCGGATCATGGCGAACGATTGGCTGAATTTTTCCACAAGATAGCAAAAAAATCGTTCCGGACAACACCTGCCGGCAAATTAAAACCGGCGGAAAGAGTGTCTCCGCCGGGGCATCCCGTTTTCCGGGTAATTCGTCAGGAACTTTTCCGAAGCCGCACGACGACGGGATGGTGGTCCGAATAGTCGACCGGAAGCACCTCGTAGGAGAGCGGTTCGAAACCGCCGCTCAACACGTAGTCGATGCGCAGCGTGTTGTAGAAACCGCGGAACGTATGCGAATAGCCCGACCCGCACTCACGGAAGGCGTCGCGCAGCCCCCGCGCCATCGTGCGGTAGACATACGACATGGGCGTATCGTTGAAATCGCCGCAGACGATCCGCCGCGTGCGCGTCGCACCCACGACCTGCGCGATGCTGTCGACCTGCGCGGCCCGAAGCACGCTATTCTCGCGCAAACGGGTCACGATACTGCGGATTTTGGTCTCGCGCGCCGTATCCGAGAGAAACTGATGGCTGGTGATGAACTGGTTGTCCGAAGCGTTGATGGCCGTCGAGCGCAGGTGGTTGTTGAAAACCCGCACAGTGTCCTCGCCCACAATCACGTCGGCCCAGACCGAAGACGAAGGCGTCAGCACGGTGTCCGAACGCAGGATGCGGTATTTGCTCAAGATGGTCAGCGTCGAGCCGTAGACCGAATCCGGGGCCTGCGTGCGTCCGAAGTGCGCGATCTCGTACTTCTCGCCCAGCAGCGAAAACTCCTCGGACTGCTCCGCGAGGCGGGCATTGAACTCCTGAAGGCAGATCAGGTCCGGAGCCTGCTCCTCGATCAGGCGCAGGATGTCGTCGACGCTGCTCCGGCCGTCCTCGCCGTAGAAACTGCGCACGTTGTAGCTCATAACCTTGACAGCAGCGCGGTCGAAGGCCGTCTCCGTGGCATAGCTGCGGCGGATTTCGGGACGCCAGAAGAGCGAGACCTTGAAAAGCCCCGCCACGACGACGACCAGCATCGCCCCGGCGCACACCCAGCGCCAGCGGATGATCCAGTAGAGCATCAGCACGACCGACGCGACATAGACCGCCGGAGCGGCCAGCCCCAGTACGGGAAAGAACCACACGCTGCCCGGATCGACATAGGGGACGAAATAGGTGAGAACCATCGTCGCACCCACGGCCAGCGTCACGAGCGTCAGCGCCAGGTCGACGAGCCGCATGACGAGACTGCGGCGCCGTTTCCCCGAAGGGCCTCCCCCGTATCCGTTATAGTAATCGGGAGCCATCGTCTAAAAACGGATCGTTCCCCGGCGTTTCCACCAATGCAGCAGCAGGAATCCCCACAGCATGCCGCCCACATGGGCGAAATGGGCCACGTTGCCCACGCCCCTCCATCCGAGGAACAGCTCGATGACGGCATAAATGATGACGAACCACTTGGCCTTCATCGGAATAGGCGGAATCAGCAGCATGATGACCGCATTGGGATGCATCACGCCGAACGCCAGCAGCAGGCCCATCACCGCGCCCGACGCACCGACCAGCAGCAGCGGCAGTTCGCCGAACGCCAGCGCCGTGAGGTACTGGATCAGCGCCGCACCCACGCCGCAGACCATGTAGAAGGTCAGGAAACGCTGCGAGCCGAGTTCGTATTCGAGCGTACGCCCGAACATCCACAATGCGAACATGTTGAAGAAGATATGTTCGAAATTGGCATGCAGGAACATGTAGGTGATGAACTGGTAGGTATGGAAATAGGGCGTTCCCAGCGACAGGGCGCAATACTGCATGATCGTGTCGCCGACGGGCAGCAGCGCCGTGGCCATGTAAACCAGTACATTGATGATTATCAAATTCTTGACCACCGGAGGGGTCTGAAAATAGCGGTTCATGCGTTTTAATTTTTGCAAATGTAACTCTTTTCCGCCGGATTATCCCAACTTGGCGCGCAAATCTTCCGGCGTGATCTCGGCGGTGATCGCCTTGCCCGAGGGCGAGAAACTGAAACTGCCCGTGTCGGCCAGCTGTGCGAGCAGCGCCGCGGCCTCCTCGCGCGACAAGGTCCGCCCCGCACCCTTGGCGCCGGAGCGGGCCATCACGCCGGCGATCTTCTCGCGCCGCACATCGGAGAGCGACACCGGAGTCGCAAAGGCCTGCAACAGGTCGAACAGCAGCCGGTCCACGGCGTCGGCGGGCATGTCGGCGGGCGTGCCCTTCACTTCGACGGTCCCTTCGCCGCAGAAGTCGATGTCGAAGCCCAGGGCAGCGAACTCCACGGCATTCTCCTCCAGCAGGGCGTATTCGTCGCCCGAAAGGACCAGCCGTTCGGGGAACAGCAGCTGCTGGCTCACCGACGAGCCGTTGCCCAGCATCCGGAGGTAATCCTCGTAAAGAATCCGCTCGCGGGCGCGCCGCACGTCGACCACCACGAAGCGGCCGCCCAGCAGAGCGGCGACATAACCGCCCGGCAGCGGCAGCGCATCGGTGAATTCCGGACGCTGCGGCATGTCGAACCGCTGCTGTTCGGGAGCGGCCGACGAAGGGATGAAATCCAGGGCGCTGTCGTCGAATCCGCCGCCCGAAGGGGTGATCTCGAAACCGCCTCCCGACTCGAACTCCTCGAACTCCCCGGCGTCCGCCCCCGGCAGGGCGAATCCGCCCGCCGCGGCCTGCGGGAACGACGGCGCGGCGCTCCGGACTCCGCCCGTGCGCAATCCTCCGACCGCGCTGTCCGACACGCCCCCGCCGTCGCGGTACGGCACGTCGAAGCCCGTGAAATCCTCGTTGGGATCGGGCGCCGAAGGGTCGATATACTCCTCGCGGAAAGGGTTGTAGTCGCTGTTCGACATGGCCAGCGGCTCGCTGTACACGGCTCCTTTCTGCAGCACGGGAATCTCCACCGGGCTGTCCCGGTCGAAATCCATCAGCGGCACGGCGCCCGTTTTGGCCAGCGTCTCGCGCACGGCGGCGTTGACGATCTGCCACACGGCCTCCTCGTCGGCGAACTTGACCTCGGTTTTCTGCGGGTGCACGTTGACGTCGATACGCCCGGGATCGAGCGTCAGGTAGAGGAAATAGGAGGGCTGGCAGCTCTCGGGAATCAGCTTCTCGTAGGCTTTCAGAATGGCGCTCGTCAGATAGGTGCTCTTGAAAAAGCGCCCGTTGACAAAAAGGTATTGCTCCGTGTTGCGTTTCTTGGCGGCAGCCGGACGGCCGATATATCCCTCGATGCAGGCGATCGAAGTGTCGGCCTCGACCTCCAGCAGGTTCTGCTTGATGTGACGCCCCACCACGTCGACGATGCGTCCCGCCAGCGACCCGGCCTGCAACGTATAGACCGGAGCGTCGTTGGCGTAGAGTTCGAAGGCGATCTGCGGGTTACAGAGCGCGATGCGCTGGAACTCGGCCTTGATCTGCGACGCCGAGGTGGTGCTCTTGTCCAGAAAACGGCGGCGCGCCGGGACGTTGTAGAAAAGGTTGCGCACGAAGAACTGCGAACCCACGGGACACATCACCGGGTTCTGCGCCGCGAACTGCCCGCCGTTGATCTCGGTCTGCGTACCCACCTCGTCGCCGGCCTGCCGGGTGCGCAGTTCGACCTGCGACACGGCGGCGATCGAAGCCAGGGCCTCGCCGCGGAATCCGAACGTGTGCAGGGCGTAAATATCCTCCACGGCCCCGATCTTGCTCGTGGCGTGGCGGTCGAAGGCCATGCGCGCGTCGATGGGCGACATGCCACAGCCGTCGTCGACGATTTGGATCAGGTCCTTGCCGCCGTCGCGGAAGTTGACCTTCACCGAAGTCGCCCCGGCGTCGATGGCGTTCTCCATCATCTCCTTCACCACCGAGGCGGGCCGGTTGACGACCTCGCCCGCGGCGATCTGGTTGGCAACGACCTCGGGTAATAATCTGATCTTGTCTGCCATTTACTCCTCGTAATCGTTGGGAACGACCCTAATAGGCGCATAGGGATTGAACTCCTCCTCCCCGACCTGCTGCGTTTCGGTCGCGGGTGCGGTCCGCGCGCGCAGGAACACATCGGCCAGCTTCGGGTAGAGCAGGTAGATGAAAAGCAGCACCAGCACGGCCCCCGCGGCCATCTTCAGCACACGGATACGCCCCCGCTCCTCCTCGTTCGAACGCCGCGCATCCCGGGCTTCGCGCTGGGTGCGGATGTACTGTCCGGGCTGGTATTCGCGGTCGGCATCCTCGGCGCGCTCGCCGCGCAACTCGGCACGGCGCTGTTCACGGGCCTCCTTCTCGGGGTCGTAATAACGCGGAATGTAATTGAATTTGTTCGGGTGCCGTTTGAAAGGGGTAAAGCCTAACATGGTCGTTCTATTTTTTGTAAAGATACGAATATCTTCGCAATTTTATTGCATGACTCTCTTTATTGTGGTTGCATTGCGACAAGCCCCCGCCTCAGGCGGGGGTTTAGGGGTGGGTCAGATTTGCAAACGCGGCATTCCGCCGCCAATTACAAGCCGGAATCAATGTACGAACGATTGATAATGCATCCCGGATTATTACCTGAAGAAGCTTTTCATCCGTTCGAAAATATTCTGGTTCTTGACCGACTCCGCCTTCTGGAAAGAGGGCTGCGCGGCCAGCTGCTCGACGAGTTTTCGCTCCTCGGCCGAGAGTTTCGACGGAACGGTGATGTCCACCACCACCAGTTCGTCGCCGCGGCCGTAGCCGTTCACGTCGGGCAGTCCCTTGCCGCCCAGGCGCAGCACCTTGCCGGCATGCGTTCCCGGGGCGATCTTGATCTTGGCGCGCCCGTCCACCGTCGGAACCTCGACCGTACCGCCCAACAAGGCCGTCGTCACGGTGATGTTCAGGTTGTGGATCAGATCGTTGCCGTCACGCACCAGTTCGGGGTTGCGCTCCTCCTCGATCACCACCTGCAGGTCGCCGTTCACGCCGCCCTGACGCGCGGCGTTGCCCTTGCCCGTGACGGTGAGGACCATACCCTCGCCCACGCCGGCCGGGATCTTGATCTCCACGACCTCCTGCCCGCGCAGCGTGCCTTCGCCCTTGCACTTGTCGCACGACGCGGTGATCACCTTGCCCGTGCCGCCGCACGTGGGGCACACGCCCTGCGTCTGCATCCGGCCGAAGAAGGTGTTCTCCACCCGCGTCACATAGCCCGTGCCGTTGCAGGTCGAACAGGTCGAATAGGAATTGGCGTCCCTGGCTCCCGAGCCGCCGCACTTGTCGCAGGCGACGGTCTTGTTGATCTTGAGTTTCTTCGTAACTCCGTTGGCGATCTCGGCCAGCGTCAGACGGACCCGCACGCGGATGTCCGAGCCGCGGTTCACGCGCCGTCCCCCGCCGCCGTTCGACGAGCGGAATCCGCCCCCGAAATGGCCGCCGAAAATGTCGCCGAACTGCGAGAAGATGTCCTCCATCGAGAACCCTCCGCCGCCGAAGCCGCCGAAGCCGCCGGCCCCGCCGCCTGCCGCGCCGCTCATTCCGGCATGGCCGAACTGGTCGTAACGGGCGCGCTTGTCGGGGTTCGACAGCACGTCGTAGGCCTCTGCGGCCTCCTTGAATTTCTCCTCGGCCTCCTTGTCCCCAGGGTTTTTGTCGGGGTGGAACTGGATGGCCGCTTTGCGGTAGGCCTTCTTTATTTCGTCTGCGTTAGCGTTCTTCGCAACGCCCAGCACTTCGTAGTAATCCCTTTTTTCTGCCATGGTCTTACTCTCCTACAACTACTTTTGCGAAGCGCAGCACCTTCTCGCCCAGCATGTAACCCGTCTGAACGACGTCGATGACCTTGCCCTTCTTCTCGTCGCCGGCGGCGAACCGGGCAACGGCCTCCGAAAAATCGGCGTCGAACTCCTTGTCCAGCACCTCGATCTCGGTCACGCCCTTGCGGCGGAGCGCCTCGGTAAATTTCTGTGAAATGAGCGTCACACCCGCCCGCAGCGCCTCCAGATCGTCGCTCTTCTGCATGGCGTCCACGGCGCGCTGCACGTCGTCGCGCACAGGCAGCATCTCCAGCAGCACGTCGCGGCCCCCGGTCTGCACCAGGTCCATCTTCTCCTTGAGCGTGCGCTTGCGGTAGTTGTCGAACTCGGCTTGCAGGCGGACGTACTTGTCCTGCCACTGGGCCACGGCCTCTTCGAGCGCCTTGGCTGCGTCAGCTTCGGCAGCGGGTTCTCCGTCTGCCAATGTGTCAGTCGCCTCGTCGGTTTCATCTGACACATTGGCACAAGGCTCCCCGTCGCACGACGGATAACCATCGCCGGGGGTGAACCCTTCGTCGCCGCTAACAGCCTCATTATAAACTTTTTCTTTTTTCATATCTCGTAATTTTTCAGTTTTCCTCCCCTTATTCGAACAAATTGCATACCAACCCGGCCAAGAGGCGGTCTTCAAGGGCAATGCCTGCATGCCGGGCATCGAACCGGCCTGCGCGCCACCGTCCCAAAGCCGCTTCGCGGCAAGGCGGCGCTTATCCGATGATGAAAATGGCCGGGCGCCTGTTCATTTCGGGCAGCTGGCGGCGGCGCCACTCCCCGGCCGTATGGGTCTCGATCCGCTCGTCCGGAGCCGTGAGGTCCACGGCGACGGTCAGGCGCGTCTGGTCTCCGAGCGTCTGCACCAACTGCTCCATCAGCTTCACGTTGCGGTACGGAGCTTCGATGAAAAGCTGCGACTGCCCCTCCGCCAGCGCACGGCGTTCGAAGAAACGGATGGCCCGGGTCCGTTCGGGCGGCTTCACGGGCAGGTAGCCGTTGAAAGCGAACGACTGTCCGTTGAGTCCCGAGGCCATCACCGCCAAAATGATCGACGACGGGCCGACGAGCGGCACGACGCGGATGCCGCGGCGGTGGCACGCCCCGACGACCGGCGCCCCGGGATCCGCCACGCCCGGCACGCCCGCCTCGGAGATCACCCCCGCCGAGCGGCCTTCGAGCAGCGGCGCGATCAGCTCCTCGATTTCGCGGCCGGCCGCGGTGTGCTCGTTCAGTTCGCGGAATTCCAGTTCGCCGATGGACCGCGCGATGCCGGCTTTCGACAGGAAACGCCGCGCCGTGCGGGTGTTCTCGACGATGAAGTAGTCCAGCGCATCCATCACGGCCCGGTTGGCCGCAGGCAGCACGTCCCACGGCGCCGTTTCGTCCGAAATCGGACAGGGAATCAGGTATAAAATTCCAAATTCAGAATTCATAATGCATAATTAATTAGGTTCGCAGGCATAATTCTGAATTGTGAATTCTGAATTATGAATTGCGCTCCGCGCCTTATTCCTTGAGGTAGATTCGTTTCACACGCGACGAGACCGACGTCATAATCTCGTAAGGTATCGTGTCGAGCACCCGGGCCATCGTTTCGAGGTCGTTGCCCGGCTCGGCGGAGAAGACCGTCACTTCGTCGCCCTCGCCGACGCCCGGAATGTCCGTGATGTCGATCATGCAGCTGTCCATGCAGACGCGGCCCACGATCGGCGCAGGCCGCCCGGCCACACGCATCGACCAGCGTCCGCAGCCCAGATGGCGGTCCAGCCCGTCGGCGTAACCGATCGGCACGGTCGCCGTCACGGTCGGCCGCAGCAATTTCCCGGCGCGCCCGTAGCCCACGGCGTCGCCCGCTTCGAGACGCTTGATCTGCACGATGCGGGTTTTGAGCGCCGAAACCGGGCGCAGGCCCGCATTGTGCTCCCAGCCGAAGCCGTAAAGCCCCAGCCCGAGGCGGCACATGTCGAACCGCGCCTCGGGGAACCGCTCGATGGCCGCCGAATTGGCCGTATGGCGGATGACGGAATAGGGCAGCGACGCGGCTACGGCGGCACTCATGCGGTCGTAGCGCGCGATCTGCTCCCGGGTGTAGGCATCCTCTTCGGGCATGTCGGCGCAGTTCAGGTGCGAAAAGACCGACGCCACCTTCACGGCGGGCAATGTCGGCAGCACCTCGCACAACCGCCCGATCTCCTCCTCCATGAATCCCAGCCGGTGCATGCCCGTATCGAGCTTGATGTGAACCGGATAGCGGGTTTCGCCCGCATGCGACACCGCATCGGCGAAATCGGCGAGCGAACGGAAACTGTATATCTCGGGTTCGAGGCGGTTGGCGATCATCTGGTCGAAACTGTCGGCGTCGGCATTCAGCACCACGACGGGCATCGTGATCCCCCGCTCGCGCAACAGCACGCCCTCGTCGGCGAACGCCACGGCGAGGTAGTCGACGCCCTGATGCTGGAGCATCTGCGCCACCTCGAAATCCCCCGCGCCGTACGAACCCGCCTTGACCATCGCCACGAGCCGGGTCCGAAAGTCGAGCTTCGAGCGGAAATAGTTCAGGTTGTGGATCATGGCGTCGAGATCGACCTCCAGCACCGTCGTGTGGCTCTTGCGCGCCAGCGCATGCGCGAGTTTCTCGAAACGGTACTCCCGCGCGCCTTTCAACAAGACGGCACGCCCGGCCACGGCCCTGCGGCCGATGCGGGCGATGCACTCGTCGGTCGAGGCGTAAAACTCCCTGTCGCAGCCGAACAGCGCGGCGTAACGCTTCAGTTTGGGACCGATGCCGACGAGCGTATCGACGCCTGCCCGCGCGACCATTCCCGCCACGCGGCCGTAAAGTTCGTCGTCGGTCAGCCCGCTCTGCGCGATGTCCGACAGCACGAGCGTCCGGCGGCGCGACAACGCCACGTTGTGCAGGTAGTCGAGCGCCAGGGCCAGCGAGTTGAGATCGAGGTTGTAGGCGTCGTTGATCAGCACCGAGTCGTTGATGCCGTCCTTGACTTCGAGACGCATGGCGACCTCGGGAGCTTCGGTAAACGACGGCGCGGGATAGCCCATCGCCGCGCAGAACGCCTCAACGATCCGGGCGTTGCGGCGTGACGCCTCGTTGCCGATCAGCGTCTCCGGGACCTCGGGGCATGAGGCCGCGTCGCAGAGCTTCCGCCCCGCGAAGCGCGAGGCGATCATGCGGCCCAGCGGCTCGTAATAACTGTGGTAAACGATGGTCTCGGCACGGTGGGCCAGAACCATCTTTTCGTCGCATTTCTGCTCCAGGTTGAGGAAATTCTCCTGGTGCGCGTCGCCGATCGAGGTGAAAACCACCACGTCGGGACGGATGATGCGCTCCAGCCGCGCCATCTCCCCGGGTTTCGAAATCCCCGCCTCGATCAGCGCCAGCTGCTCGTCGCCCTCGATCATCAGCACCGACAGCGGCACGCCCAGCTGCGAATTGTAGCTCTTGGGCGAACGGTAGCACTTCATCCCCGCGGGCAGTTCCTCGGCAATCCACTCCTTGATGACCGTCTTGCCGTTCGAACCGGTGATGCCCACCACCGTTCCCCGGAACTGCGCCCGGTGATAGGCCGCCAGACACTGCAAGGCCGCAATGGCGTTTTCAACAACCACGTAACCGCACTCCGGCAGGGCTTCGAGAGGCCGTTCGACCATAAAAGCCCGCACGCCGCGCGCATACATCTGCGCCACGAACGCATGCGAATCGTGGTTCGCGCCGCACATGGCGACGAACACCGGTCCCGAGCCAAGCTCGCACGTCAGCGAGCGGCTGTCGGTCACCACCGACTGCACTTCGCAGTCCGTTCCGGAGAACCTGCCGCCCACGACGGCGGCGATTTGCGAAAGACGATATTTCATAAAATACCCAATGGTTTATCTTTTGTACTTTCATTTCCAAAAGTACGAAAATATTTACAGCTCTTTGCCGCTTTCTGGTCGTCAAAAAGACTCAATCCGCGACATAGTCGCCGGATCTTTGTACCTTTTTTCCGCAAAAAGGTACCCAAAAACTCTCCGACGGATGCCTACGCCTACAACGGCTCCGGCATCGAGTCGGAATCACTCGCCGCAAACGGCGGCGCAGGCGTAAGACGCCTGTTTTATGAGTACTTGCGCAGGACGGAATCGGAATCGCAATAACCTACCCTCGCCCCTAAAAGCGGTTTTAAACCGCCGCATGATCGCTTGGAGCGGAAAGAGACCGTCCGATGGTCCGCGCGCCCGGAGCGGGAGGCTGGCAAAGGCGTCCGCAGGCGAGAGCAGACAGCGTGCTGTTTGCCGAGCCGCCACAGTCTAAACGGCGCGTGTTTTTGCGCCGTAAAGGCTTGATCTTACTGCGCCCGTTCAGCGCGGACAGGAGGACAATCCCGCGTAAAGCGACATGCGGAGAACTTTGGGGACCTTTTGCGGTCAAAAGGTACAAAGAACAGCAGCAGTCGCAGACTGCAAAATCACGACAGATCGAAGGTCACGATCGTAATTCCCGCACCGCCCCGGTCGGCATGTTCGTCGACCGCCGAGGCGATCTCCGGCACCGTGCGCAGGTAGCGACGAATCTCCTCCTTCAAAGCCCCCGTGCCCTTGCCGTGGAGAATCGACACCGTGCCCACGCCCACCATCAGCGCGTCGTCGATGAAGTTGCGCACCTCGTCCAGCGCATCGGCGGCCCGCATGCCGCGCACGTCGATGTGATCCTTGAAGTTGAGTTTGCGCGACGAGATGTCCACCGAGAGCACCGTACGGGCCGCAACGGGGCGTGTCGCCTCGCGGTATTCGTTGTTCGAAACCACCGTCAGCAGCCCTTTGTCCACCGTCGTGAGTATCTGTCCGAACGCCACCTGCGCCCGCTTTCCCTTCACCGACTGCACCACGCCGACCATCTCCTGCCCGGCCATGCGGACTTTCGACCCGGCGACCACTTCGCGCGGCTTTTCGGGCTGCGGAGCGGCCTCCCCGGCTGCCGGCTGCGCGCCCTGCTGCGCCCTGCGCTCGGCGCGCCGTCGGCGGCGGCGTTCGATACGCTCGATCTCGCGGGCCACGGCGGCTTCGTTCCCGGCCTCGTCGGCCTTCTCGACCGCCTCGCGGAAGTCGTCCAGCTCGCGCCGCGCCAGCCGCGTCAGCTCCTTCTCGGCCTGCGCCTCGCGGATGGTTTTAATCGTATTTTCTATCTGTTTGTTGGCGTCGGCGATCAACTGCCGGGCCTCCTGCTTGGCCTTTTTCAGAATCTCCTGCCGCTCGGCGCGGATCTTCGCCAGCTGCTCGGCATAGTTCTGCTCCAACTCCTCGACCTTGCGGTCCGTCAGACGGATGCGGTCGCGCTTCTGCTCCCAGTAATGCTTGTCGCGGGCGATCTCGCGCAGCTGTTTCTCGATATTGATGTGATCCGACCCGGCCTTCTCGCTCGCCGCACGGATAATATCCTCCGGAAGCCCGATCTTGCGGGCGATCTCCACGGCGAACGAACTGCCCGGCTTGCCCATTTCCAGCCGGAACAGCGGCCGGATGTTCTGCACGTCGAACATCATCGCGCCGTTGGCGATGCCCTCCACCGACGCGGCGTAATACTTGATATTGGCGTAGTGGGTCGTGATCACGCCGTAACACCCCCTGCCGAGCAGACGCTCGAGGATCGCCTCGGCGATGGCCCCGCCGATGACCGGCTCGGTTCCCGACCCGAACTCGTCGATCAGCACCAGCGTGCGGCCCGAAGCGCCCGCCAGCATGTGCTTCATGTTCAGCAGGTGCGACGAATAGGTCGACAGGTCGTTGTCGATCGACTGCTCGTCGCCGATGTCGATGAAAATGCTCTCGAAGACCGGCAGTTCCGAGACCTCGGAGACCGGAACCGGAAACCCGCACTGGAACATGTACTGCACGATGCCCGTGGTTTTCAGGCAGACCGACTTGCCGCCGGCGTTGGGTCCCGAGATGACGAGAATGCGCTTGCGACGGTCGAGCTGCAAATCCAGCGGCACGATCTCGCGCCCCGCAGCCCGCAGCGTCTGCTGCAACAGCGGGTGGCGGGCGTTTTTCAGCACCAGTCTGTCGTCCGTCGAGAGGATCGGCCGCACGCACCCGTTCTCCGAGGCCCAGCGGCCCTTGGCGCGCAGCATGTCGATCTCGGCCAGGTAGTCGCCCGAATCGGCGATCAGCCCCGCGTCGGGACGGATCGCTTCGGTAAACTCCGTGAGGATGCGCACCACCTCGCGCCGCTCGGCGTACTCCAGTTCGCGCAGTTCGTTGTTGATCTCCACCACCTCGACCGGTTCGACGTAGAAGGTTTTGCCCGTCGCCGATTCGTCGTGGATAAAGCCGTTCAGTTTGCGTTTGTTGCCCGCCGAAACCGGGATCACGGCCTTGCCGTCGCGGATCGAGATCTGGGCGTCGGCATCGACGATGCCCGCCCCCTTGGCCGCAGACAGCACGGCCTGCAACCGCTTGGCCGCCTGCCCTTCGCGTTCGCGGATGGAGCGGCGGATCTCCTGCAGGGCGGGCGAGGCGTTGTCCTTCACCTGGCCGAAGCGGTCGAGAATGCCGTCGATGCGCTGCACGATCTCCGGAAAGGCCGCAACGCCCCGCGTGCGGGCATGGAGGGCCGGATAACGCTCCTCGCGGCTGATGATGAACGAGACGATGCCGCCGATTGCGGCCAGCGCCCGGCGCAGGGTCACGACCTCCTCCACGTCGAGGAACGAACCTTCGACGCGCAGTTTGGCGACGATGTAATCGACGTCGGGGTACTCGCCCCCGGGGAAATCATGCTCCATATCCAGCAGCAGGCGCATTTCGTCGGCGAGCGCCAGCCGCCGTTCGATCTCGCGCGCAGAGGTCGAAAAGCCCTCCGCGGCGAGCCGCTCGCGGGCGGCGCGCATGGTGCAACGTGCCGCGACCTGCTCGCGGAGCCGGTCGAAACCTATCTTTTGCTCGAATGTAGCAGGGTAAATCATGACGGTAAATTAAGAATGAAAAATCGAAAGGGCGCCGGTCGGAAAATTTCGCGCCACGCCCTATACGACCACATTATCACACCGAGAGGGCTGAATGAACCTCCTGTCTGCCAGTCAATTTTTCATTTTTCATTTTTAATTCTTTTCACCGAGTCCCGCTCGGCCCTGGCCGCAGCTTTGGCGGCTTTGCGCTCGGCCTTCTCCTGCATCTTCTCGGGACTGCGCCCGAAAAGCGAGAAATGCACGTAACGGCCGGGATACTGCTCGAGGTTGGCCAGCAGCGAGGCGAGATTAGCGCTGGCCTCGGTCAGCGAATCGTAGAGCGCAGGATCGTTCATCAGTTTGCCGATGGTCCCCTCGCCCGCCTCGACCTTTGCCAGCAGGCCGTTCACCTCGTCCACGGCGTCCGTAAGCCTGCGGGCGAACCCGGCGTCGGCCAGCTCCCCGGTTATCCGGTTCAGGCTGCCGACGATGCTGTCCACACGCGGGGTGTTCCTGCCCAGCATCGCGGAGAACTCCGTAAGGTCGTCGACGGCGGCTTTCAGGTTGCGCTTCTCGGCGTCGAGCAGGCCGGCCATGTCGCCCGTAATGGCGTTTAGGTGGCTCAACGTCCCGGAAATATTCTGCGCGTTGGCCTCCATCAGGCGATTGAGATTGGTCAGCGTGCGCGAGAGGTCGCCCGTCACCTGCGACACCTTCTGCTTGAAGAAATCCAGCTCCGACCCGGCCACGTCCATCAGGTCGCGTTCGCGCACCGAGCGCAGCGTGTCGCCCTTCTGGAGATAGGTGCGCGCCGTGCCGTAGTTGATTTCGATGGCCTTTCCGCCCATCAGCCCGTTGCTGTAAATCTTGGCCTCGGAGTCGGTCGGAATGTGATACTGACGTTTGATGGTGAACTGCAACACGACGTTGTCGCTGCGCTGCGGATCGAACGAAATGCCCGTCACCGTACCGATCTTGACGCCTTTCATCATAATCGGCGACGCCGCCTGCACGCCGTTGATCTGGTCGTAGGCGGCGTAATAGACCGAATTGCGGCTGAAAATGTCGAATCCTTTCAAAAACCGGATTCCGGCCCACGCGGCAATGATCATCGTCACGCCGAAAATTCCGATTTTAACTTCCCTTTTCATATCTGTACTTTTATTTTACAATTTGCGTACCCCGGCACGCGACCACGAAGGCCCCGGGGAATACCTTGCGCACCTCGGCCAGCTTCCGCTGTGCGGCTTCACGGGTGCCGTACTCGCCCACACCGTATTTATAGGGGAACCGTCCCTCGGCCGCATACTCCTTCACCTTGCCGCGGTAGGCGCGGAACTGCGCCGAGGCGAGGGGTACGGGCGACGCCGAAGCCATCACCTGAATCGTATAGCGCAGGGGCTGTACGGCCGGTTTCTCCGGGGTTCTGACCGGAGCGGCCGTCGCGGTCTTTCCCTCCGCGGGCTGCGCCGCTGCGGTCTTTTCAGCGGACTTTGCCGCAGGCTTTTCAACGCTCTTTTCCGCGGCCTTTCCGGCAGACTTTTCCGCAGGCTGTTCCGCGACCGGTTTCGCGGCAGCGGCCTGCTCCTCCTCGGCCATCCGGGTCCCGAGCACATAGGCCGAATAGTTGCGGATCGCCTGGTAGAGCGACCGGGCGATCTCGTTCTGCCCCCTGTCGGACTTCATGTAGGCCAGTTCCTGCTGGTTGGACATGAACCCGATCTCGGTCAGCACGCCCGGCATGTCCGTCGCATAGAGCACCCGCAGCAGCTGCGGCTTTATGCCGCGCGAATGGCGGCCCGCCTTGAGGTAGCTGTTCTGGATGCAGCGGGCGAAAGCCATGCTGTATTCGCCGTAGGTGAACTGGAGATTCTGAATGTAAGCCCGCACGATGGCCGCCGTCCGTTCGTCGGACATGTCGATCAGATCCTCGCGGTTGTTTTCGAACAGGGCGTTCTCGTTGTAGCGCTGCTCCTTCGAACTCTCGCCCATGATCAGCGTCTCGACGCCCCGCACGCCCGTCGCCCGGGGTGCGGCGTTGGCGTGGATCGAGATGAAGAGGTCGCCCCCGGCCTTGTTGGCAATGTCGGCCCGCGCCTGCAGGTCGGCCGCCAGGTCCGCCCCCAGAGTCCTGTCCGCCGTGCGGGTGTAGACCACCTTCACGCCCGGCATCCCCTCCTCGACGAGCTTTCCGAGTTTGAGCGCCACCTTCAGCGTGAGGTCCTTTTCATAGACCCCGCCGTAGTGCGCGCCGGGGAATTTTCCCCCGTGCCCGGCGTCGATGACCACGACTTCGACGCCGTGCGCAATATTCCCCGCAGACGCAACGTTCATAAGAACAGTTGCAGCCGCGAAGGCGAATAGCAGCAAAAGTCGTGTGCGCATATTTAATGGTACCAAGTGTGAGCTTTCTATAAATTTTTACCTATCTTTGTCGGGCCGAAAACGCGGCGGGAGGGGCACAGGACCTCGATCCGGGCGTTTTTGCCGACTTGTCGGCAAAGGTATGGAAAATTTTTGGGATTTTGGATAAAATTAGGGTAAAATATCTCTTGTCGGCGACGGTGATTCTGCTGTTTGCCCAGATCGTACTGGGCGGCGGAGCGCCCCGCACGACCCGCAATCCCGCCCCCGGGGACACCGTCCCGGTTCCGTTCCGCGCCGACGCGATACGTCCCGACACGAGCGCACGTCCGCCTTTTGTCACCCCCTCGCGGCGCGAGGCCCGCAGGCAGGCGCGCGAAGAGGCCCGGCGGCGCGAAGCGTTCAACGCACTGCCGCAGGAGGAGAAGGATTCGCTCTTTTCGGCGCAGGTCGACTCGCTCGTGGCGCAGAAGGCCGATTCTCCGGGCGCGGCACGGCCCGACTCGCTCGCCGCCGACACGCTCCGCCGCGATTCGGTGAAGACGCCGCGGCCCGCAGGGGCGTTCCTCGACGACCCGATCACGGGCAAGAACACCGACTCGCTGGTCTACGACGTGCGCAACAAGCTGGTCTACATCTATAACAAGGGCGACGTCACCTACCAGAACAGCAACCTCAAGGCCGACTACATGCGCATCGACATGGATTCGAAGATGGTCTACGCCTACGGCAAGCCCGACACGCTCGACGGCAAGGATATTGTCACCAAACCCGAATTCACCGAAGGGTCGGCCACCTACCAGATGGACACGATCACCTACAACCTCGACTCGAAGAAGGCGAAGATCAAGGGCGTGGCCACGCAGCAGGGCGACGGCTGGCTGGTGGGCGGCAGCGTGAAGAAGATGCCCGACAACACGATCAACATCGAGCACGGCAAGTACACCACCTGCGACCATACGGACCACCCCCACTTCTACCTGGCGATGACCAAGGCGAAGGTCATACCCGGCAAGAAGGTGATCACCGGCCCGGCCTACCTGGTGATGGAGGACGTGCCGATCTACTTCCTCGGCATCCCCGAGGGCTTCTTCCCGATCAACATGGGCCCCAAGTCGGGCCTGCTGATGCCCACCTACGGCGAGGAGTACTCCAAAGGTTTCTTCCTGCGCGACCTGGGCTATTACTTCACCCTGGGCGAATACGCCGACCTGGCGGTGCGCGGCGGATTCTACACGCTGGGATCGTGGGAGGCTTCGGCCGCCTCGCGCTACATCAAGCGCTACAAGTACAGCGGCAGTTTCAACATGCAGTATTCGAATGTCAAGACGGGCGAAAAGGGCGAGGACGACTACATCAAGCAGAGCAACTTCCGCATCCAGTGGACCCACTCGCAGGACCCCAAGGCCAACCCGGGTTCGACCTTCTCGGCCTCGGTGAACTTCGCCACGAGCGGTTACAGCCGCTATTCGGCCACGAACCTCAACGACATCCTCTCGACACAGACCAACTCGACGGTCTCCTACTCGAAGAACTGGGCCGGAACGCCCTTCTCGCTGTCGGCGAACATGGCCATCTCGCAGAACTCGCAGAACAAGACCATCTCCATCACGCTCCCCACGATGGTCTTCAACGTCTCGCGCTTCTACCCCTTCAAACGCAAGGAGAAGCAGGGCAAGGACCGCTGGTACGAGAAGATCTCGATGCAGTACACGGGTAAGATGACCAACTCGGTGACCACCACCGAATCGGAGGTCTTCTCCAAGGAGACGCTCGAAAACATGAAGAACGGCATCGAGCACTCGATTCCGATTTCGGCGTCGTTCAACCTGTTCAACTACATCAACCTCTCGCCGTCGGTCAACTACAACGAGAAGTGGTATTTCAAGAAGGTCGAGTTCGAGTGGAACCCCGTCACCAACCAGACCGACACGCTGCCGACGAACTACGGTTTCTACCGCCTCTACAACTACAACTTCAGCGTTTCGGCCTCCACGACGGTCTACGGCATGTACGACTTCACGAAGAAGAGCCGCGACCGCAAGATCCAGGCGATCCGCCACACGCTGACCCCCTCGATCGGCTTCTCCTACGCCCCGGACTTCAGCGACCCCAAATACGGCTACTACAAGACCCGCCAGACCGACTCCACGGGCCGCTTCACGACCTATTCGCCCTATGCCGTCAACGCCTACGGCGTCCCCTCGTCGGGCCGTTCGATGTCGATGAACTTCTCGCTGTCGCAGAACCTCGAAATGAAGGTCCTCTCGAAACGCGACACCTCGGGCGTGAAGAAGATCAAGCTGATCGACGAACTGCGCATCAGCGGTTCGTACAACTTCCTGGCCGACTCGATGGGACTTTCGAACATCCCGGTCTCGTTCCGTACGACGCTGTTCAACAATTTCGGCATCAACCTCTCGCTGACGCTCGACCCCTACCGCGTCTCGCCCGAGGGCAAGCGTTACAACAAGCTCTTCTTCCCGGGCCGCGTCGTCTCGACGGGCTGGTCGTTCGGCTATACGTTCAAATCGCGCAACGACCGGAGCGAAACGGCCATCAACGACATCACGTCGATACCTCCGGAGTACCAGAACCCGTTCTACGACCCTTACGGGCAGATGGACCCCGTGCTGCGAAGACAGTACATGGCGCAAAGCTACTACGACTTCTCGCTGCCGTGGAACTTCGGATTCAACTACGCGGTCAACTACTCGATCTCGTACACCAACAACGGCACGACGGGCTACCGGAAGAACGTCACCCAAACCATCGGCTTCAACGGTTCGCTGAACGTCACCCCCAAGACGGGCATCACCTTCCAGGGCGGCTACGACATCAAGGCCAACAAACTGACCACCTCGTCGGTCTCGATCACGCGCGACCTCCACTGCTGGCAGATGTCCTTTTCGTGGATTCCGTTCGGCTACCACCGTTCGTGGAGTTTCAACATCGGCGTCAAGGCCGCATCGCTCTCCGACCTGAAATACGACAAATCGCAGTCGATGTACGACAATATGTATTGACGACGACGCACGATCCCCTTGCACAGCGCTCCCCCCCCGGAGCGCTTTTTTTGTTGCCACGGCTCCGCCCCGCCGTCCCGCATCCCGTCAGGCCATACCACATCCGGACAGATCGGCTGTCCCAAAAGGCGACATCAATTGACCATATGGAATTTTGTGGAAAAATTTCACACCGACATAACATCAGTCTCGTTTATTTTTTTTAATTTTACCTAACACCTTTTAACTACACTCTTATGAACTGCACTCGCCTCAATGTAAGGGGGGGGGAAGTTGAGTACTCCGCCCCTGTTATCGACATCGTAGATGTCCGCATCGAAAAAGGATTCGCCCAAAGTCCGGGCGGCGGAATTGACTATGGTCCCGAAGGAGATGCCGGCAGCGATCCGGGTCTCAACGAGGCCGGCGACTATTAATTCCACTGCAATGAAGACATTATCCAAAATGATGTCCATTGCAGTAGCTGCAATGGCATTTACCGGGTGCTCATCCGAACCGGAGGTAGCCCCCGAAATGCAACCCATTCGGCTCGAACTCACAGCCGGAACCACAACCCGCACCGAGATCGGCCCGGACAACAAAATCTCCTGGAGCGATACGGGCGAAACGCTCAAAGTGCTCGAACAGGTGGGCGACGCGACATTCAGCGCGCTGGATAACGACGACTATACCAAAGACCCGACTTCGGGCAAAGCCTCTTTCTCGGTTGCGTTACCCGTCAAGACAGGAACCTCGTTCCGTTATGCCACCCTTCATCCCAAAGCTGCGTATGTAACCAACAGCAACACCAATCTGGCTGCAATCAAATTCATCGTCCCCGACATCCAGCTCCCGACGGCTACAAGTTTCGACCCCGATGCCGACATTCTGGTTTCGAAGACGATCACGACCGAAGCCCAGCCGACATCGCTGTCGCTCCAATTCGGACGAATCATCGCCATCGGCAAAATGCGGCTGACCAATCTGGCGGTGGAATCCGACGAAACGATCTCCGACATCACGTTCACAGCTCCCGGCAAAGTGGTTACCGGTCGAGGTAAATTCAATTTCGAGACGGGCCGTATCCTGACGGATCAGTGGGGTTACTCCGGAGAGGGCAAAGACTACGTTTCCATGCTTTATGACGGCATCGCCGCCTCCGCAGCATTCGACGCATGGTTCACCTGTGCCCCGCTCTCCATCGCAGCCGACGAGACTTTCACCGTCAAAGTCACCACCTCGCGCGGAACCTACACCCGCAGCGTAACCATTCCCGCAAGCGGCGGACTGAACTTCACGCTGGGCGACCTGACGACTTTCAGCGTCAATATGGCCACGGCAGAGTTCATACCGGCCGTCACCGACCCCTCGATCTTCACAATCACTTTCGGCTCACATCCAGCCTCAAAAGTTGATTATACCCCCGAACTCAACCTCGGCGCGACGGGCAGTTCGGCATCGAATCTCACATTCGCATTTTCAACCACCAGCGACGCGATCCGAAGCACAAATCCATTAAGCGGCTACGACGGAGCATCGGGCGGCCACGGCTGGTGGTCGGGAAAAGAGACAACCCTGACGCTTGGCAGTGTCAACCTGAACGGCAAAACCAACTTCGCCCTGACGTTCGGAGCCGGAGCCGGAGCCACCACCATACAAGCTTCGATCTCCAAAGACGGAACCCATTTCTTCCCGCTCTCCCAGAACGACGTTGCCATAACGGCCGATAAAAGCGGAACCGGCCTGCTGAAAACGGTGAACTTCAATCTCGATGCCACTGTCACCGAAACCGTATCCATTAAATTTGAAAATACAGGTACTGCCAGCTGCCAACTCGATGACATCAAACTGATGCCGCTGGATGCTCCCGCCGAGGGTTCTTGCCTGATCGACTGGAAAGCAGCTCCCGAATTGAAGACAACGCCCGATAACGGCGGATCGCTTAACTTCGCAGCCGACAACGGCTCGGGTGCGGCTCCCGACAGCCAGATGATCGAATACGCATGGATAGGCGACGATTGTACGTTTGCATTCAAAAAAGCCGATGCGGACACGTGGTACACCATTACACAAACCGACAAGGGTGACGGAACCGGCACGCTGACTATTCAGCCCGAAATTTACACGGTCACCGATGCCGACCGCTCAGGTACAGTTACGGTTTCTGTCATGAAGAACGGCAATCCGGTGATTACCCACACGATCACGGTTACACAGTTGAAAACGGGTGCAATCGTAAAGAATGAATATACGGCCACCTATACTATCACATCCCGAACAGCTGTTTCGACCAGTGGAACTGCCCCAAACAATTCGTCGGCTGCGTATACACAAACTTACAGCACCGTAAATCAAATGACAAAGGGAAATTCCGCAACCTTAACCCTTACCGGTTATGAGGGCTGTACGATCACAGGCATAACTTTGAACATGAAATCTAATAAATCGTCGGGTAGTGGCAATCTAAATGTGACAGCAGGCACAACGACCATTTCTTCGATCGCCACAAGCGCATTCAACACAGATTCATGGGCCGGGAAATGGTCTTCTGCCTATATTGACGTAATGCCGACCGTCACGCCCTATGCAATACAAAGCGGAGAAATAGTAACGCTCACAATCGCAGCAACAGCAAACTCGTTATATATCCAAAGCTACACAATAACCTACGAAAACTGAACTCCGGGCGGGGGAGGAGACAATCCTCCCCCAGACCCTACCCCGGGAACAGGAACTCCGGCGCTGGGAATGCCCTGGGCCGAACTGCCCGCAGCGGACGAATCGCTTACGGAAATCTGCCACATCATCACCGACGTGGCCAGGACTTCCGAAGGCTATTACCCCCGCAATTACACAATGGGCTACGACAAGGCGAAGCGGCTCGCGCTGTGGGCCGCCTATCCGCTCCACAGCTGTTATACCCAGGGCATCTCGCGCGAACGGCACTGGGGCTATGATCCCACGCTGGCGCCGGGCGAGCAGATGGCCGGCGGCGTAAGCGCCCCCTACAACCGGGGACATCAGGTCGCCAACGCCGACCGGAGGGTGAGCAATCTGGCCAACGACCAGATCTCTTACTATTCGAACATGACGGCCCAGCGGTCCAATTTCAACAGCGGCGTATGGGCGGCGCTCGAAGGCAGGGTTCGCGGCTGGATGTGCGCCGACACGCTCTATGTGGTGACGGGATGCCATTTCGACGGCTCGCAGACCTCGACGATCGACAACGGCGGCAACACGCTGCCCGTACCGACGCAGTATTACAAGGTTCTGCTGCGCTCGAAAAGCGGCTCGACGGGACGCTCCGTGGCATCGCTTCCGGCCGACGAATTGCAGGCCATCGGATTCTGGTACGAACACACCGAATCGTCGGGACAGAATCCGGCCGGTTGCGCCAAATCGGTCTCGGAAATCGAAAGACTCTGCGGATTCGAATTTTTCGTCAACGTCCCCAACGCCCCGAAAGCGAGTTATCTGCCCTCGGACTGGGGCTTATGACACACGCCCGAAACAAGAGAAGGCCCTGCACGGTTGCGTGCAGGGCCTTTTTTCGCATCCGGCAATCTTGGTCACATCAGAATCGGAGACCGGCAGTTGCGCCCCGTCATGCCGGGAGGGGGGGGCAACCCGCGCGCGGACACATCCCGGCGCGAAGGTCGATTCCCGGCCCGGCGATCGTGACGACGCATGCTGCGCATATCCACCTCGTTCAAACCGGGAAGACAGCGACGGAATCCCTGAAAACATTGCGGTGAGAAATTGAGACCGGCTCTCATTTCCGCGTCACCGGCGCCGGCGCGCGGTCGATGTAATTGGGATAGCGGAACTGCGGCATCCCGAGGGCCATCACCGCGCAGATGCGGCGGTCGCCCAGTCCCAGCATCGCGGCCAGCTTCGCCTTCCTGTCCTGCCGGACGGCCGTCAGCACGAACCCCATGTATATCTGGCTCACGCCCAGCGCCTCGGCCATCAGTGAAGCGTTTTCATACGCCAGGTTCCCGTCCTCCGCACCGAACCGGCTTTCCCTGGGCGCATGGATGAACAGCACCGCCGTCGCGCCCCGCAGCACGCGGTCGCGGTCCTCGGCATATTCGCGCCGCAGGCGTTTGAACACCGGCACATAGCGATAAACGCCCGGCACGAGGCGGTTCAGCCACGGCCGCACGAGCGGATGCAGCAGCCGCTTTTCGAGTGTGCCGAAAATCCCGAGCGTATATTCCGTGACAGCGCGCAGCTGCGCCGCGTCGGTCACCAGCGTATACCCCAGCTGGCGGGCATTGCTCGCCGTCGGGGCGCGGTCCGCCGCCGCAACGATGCGGTCCAGCAGCTCCTGCGGCACGGGGCGCGCCGAAAGTGCGCGGTTCGACCGCCGCACGGCCAGCAGCAGTTCCACCTGCTCGGGCGTGGGCATCGCGCCGTAATCCACCGCATGCACCCGCTCGGCCGGAAACTCCGCATGGTTCACCGCCCCCGTGGGGCAGGCGGCCACGCAATGTCCGCAAAGGATGCAGTTTTCGGGTTTATGCAGCGTCACGTCGCCTCCGGCTTTTTCCTGCACGAAAATCTGCGAAGGGCACACCTTCACGCAGCGGCCGCAGCGGATGCAGCTCGCATCATTCACACCGATCGTATCCATAATTTTCGTATCTTTAATGTCGTAACGGCACCTCTATAAAATAAAACGCCCGCCATGCATCCGGTCATCATCCGCCCTTCCGGCGCACTGTCCGCCGGCGAATACCCCGAAGCGGGCGCTCCCCACGTCGAAATGCTCCTGCGCGGATAAAAAAATCCGGCGGCAAGGTTCTCCCCGCCGCCGGACCGTCAGTCATCAATGTTTCACGCCCTCCATTTCGGCAGGGTTGTGCCTGTATTTGAAAACCACGGCGAAAACCACGGCCACCACGAGCGCGTACCCTGCGAAGATGAACCAAGAATCGGGCCACCCGTATGCGTCCACAACGGCGCCCGCGGCATACGAGCCGAAGAAGGCGCCGAAACCGTTGGTCATAATCATAAAGACGCCCTGCGCCGAGGAACGGATCTCGCGGCTGGTCTCCTTTTCGACGAAGAGCGAGCCGGAGATGTTGAAGAAGTCGAACGCCACGCCGTAGACGATCATCGAAAGCACGAGGAACGCCGCGCCCGATCCCGGATCGCCGATGCCGAAGAACCCGAAGCGCAGCACCCAGGCCAGCATCGAAATCAGCATCACTTTCTTAATGCCGAAACGCCGGAGGAAGAAAGGAATCAGCAGAATGCAGAGCGTTTCGGACATCTGCGACAGCGAGAGCAGGATCACCGAGTGCTTCACGATGGCCGAATCGGCATACTGCGGCATCGAGCCGAAATTCTGAATGTAGCTGTCGCCGAAGGCGTTGGTGATCTGCAAAGCGGCGCCCAGCAGCATCGAGAAGACGAAGAAAATGGCCATCCGCTTCTCCTTGAAGAGCGCGAAGGCCCGCAGGCCCAGCGTATCGACCCACGACTGCTTCTGCGCGCTGCGCTCGACGGGACACCCCGGCAGCGAGAACGAGTAGGCCGCCAGTACGAACGACAGCAGGGCCGAAACGTAGAGCTGCCACTCGGTGAGCTTGATCTGCACGCCCCCGATGTGCGTCAGGTCGACGAACCACATGGCGGCGATGAATCCCACGGTTCCCCATACGCGGATGGGCGGGAAATGCTTCACGGTATCGAGCCGGGCCAGATCGAGGGCATTGTAGGCCACGGAGTTCGACAGGGCGATGGTCGGCATGTAGAACATCACGCTCAGCAGCATGCAGCTGTACAGCGGGGCGTAAGCCGTCTGCGAGGCCGCGGCGATGAGAAACGCGCCGCTGATGAAATGGCAGATGCCCAGCAGTTTCTGCGCCGGAATCCAGCGGTCGGCGATAATCCCCATCACGGCGGGCATGAACAGCGAGGCGATTCCCATCGTCGCGAAGAAGCTGCCGATCTGCAATCCCGAGAAGTCGAGTCCGCCTCCCAGGTAGGCGCCCAGCGAGATAAGCCACGAACCCCAGATCGCATACTGAAGGAAGTTCATGACGATAAGCCGAAATTTAATTCCCATAATTTTCTGATTTTGTGTAAATTTTAAGTTTCAAGCGGTTTTTTCTGCGTAGATTGAAACAAATGTATGAAATTTTTTCCGGATTTTTCTTTGCATTTGCAAAATAAAGTTCTACTTTTGCATCACCAAAATCTATTGAGCTATGGTGTAACGGTAACACAACAGATTCTGGTCCTGTTATTCCAGGTTCGAATCCTGGTAGCTCAACGAAGCCCTGCATTCCCCGAATGCAGGGCTTTTCCGTCTCTTGCCGGTGCGCTTCTCCCCGTTCCGAACGGGCCGCAGAATCCGCGATTCCCCTCCGGACATTCCTTTCAAACGAAAAGCCACGCCGAACGGTCCTCTCCCCAAATCGAAACACGAAAAGCAGCAAAAATGTTAAAAAACGATTATTTTTCAGGCAACCTATTTGCCCAATAACATTTTTTTAGTTACATTTGCTTTCGGGAATGAATCTTTTCGAAACTCATTTCCGATAAAAAAACGATCAAAATTAGAGCCGTGAATTTACTTTACCGCCGATTATTCGTTCACCGCCGTCCGGTTACGGCACGAGCCTGCTCGTGCCGCAGGGAACTTATAATTTTCCCCCCCCCCTCGCCGCGCCGAATACCCGGAGTTAAGTAAAAGTCACCGCCCGCGATTGACGCGTGCATATTGCCGTATATGGCAATATGCACGCGTTTTTCATTGTGCCCGACCGGCAGCCGACAACTTTTCACCCAACCATAAAACACGAAACTATGACCCTAAATCTACGAGAATCCCTGAACTTCATCCTGAAGCCGGCGCTGTTGCTGGCCGGGTGTCTCTGCATGGCGTGCAGCAGCGGAGACAAACATGTCGACGATCCCAACGGACCCGACAATCCGGGCGGCGGCGATGAATACGAGGACATACAGGTAGTGAACGGCAAAGTCCGTTTCTATCTCCGCGAGGCGGAAAATTCCGTCCGCAAGGCCATGGGAACCGGCGAACAGGCATGGAGCAAATCGCTCGTCTCGGTCAACGGAAAATCCTATGCCGTCGAAAGCGATGAAAACGGCCGCTACTACGTCGAGGCGAGCGCTTCGAGCTCCGGGACCTACAACGCCATCCTGACCAATTCAGGCTCCTCCGGCTGGTACGGCTCTTCGGCCTATGCCGACGTGAAACTGCCCTACTCGCAGTTCTGGGCCGCCACGGCGGCATCGCTGCAATCGTATCCCATGTACGGTTCCTACACCAAGGAGAACGGCAACAAGCTGGTGTTCGACGACGCCTTCGCCGTGCTGGACCTGGCCCTGACCGGGTCGGCCAAAATCGCCTCGGTGAAGGTCGAGAACCTCGCTGAAAGCCCCCTGGCAGGCTATGCGAATTTCCTGCCCTCACGCGGCTACCTCTCAATCACCGGCGGTGTCGGTTTCGCCGTGCTGAACTGCACCGACAACGGCAAATGCGTCTCGCTGGAGAGCGGCACGCCGAAACATTTCTACGTGATGCTGGCTCCGGGCGACTATCCGTCGGGCCTGAAAATCACCATTTCCGATTCGGAGCACCGCGCCATGGAGCACACGCTGACGACTGCGCAGCTGACGGCGGGGAAGGCCACGTCCGTAACGCTGAAATACGCCCCCGACGCCGACCTGGTGTTTTACGAGAGTTTCGACAATTTCGTCTGGGGCGGCAACATCATGGGCGGCCAGGAGTCGACGGGATACGCCCCGACGGCCGAAGCCGTCACCCCCGGTACGGGAACCGGACGCGACGGCTATGCGAACTCCTTCGAGAAGGTCGCCTACAACAACCCCGGCTCGGCGTTCATCCAGTCGAACACGTGGGACGAGATCAGCGGCAAAACGGTCGGCACGTCCCACCTGATGTCCGATTCGTACGTCGCAAGCCGCAATATCGCCGACTATACCTATATGTTCCGCTGCCAGGAATACCAGGGCTATCTGGCTTGCGGCACAGGTAACACGGGGCGGGGCATTTTCCAGACCGCAGCCCTGAAATCCATCGACGGCATACGTTCCGTGAAGGTTTCGTTCGATTTCTGCTACCAGTACGGATCGACGGATCTCCTGCTGTTCCAGGTGGTGAACGGCGGCATGATCGCATCGGCCTCCGTCGACGGCAAGAGCATCGCCCTGACGGCCGACAATTCGGGCTACACGAGCGCCTCGGGGAGATACATCGTCGAAAAGAGCCACGTAACGCTCCCGTCGAGCGAAGCGGCCGTCAAGAAGTGGCACAACGTGGAGGTCGTCGTAAACAACGCGACCGACGGCACGATGCTCTACTGGGCCGGCAACGACGTGAGCAGCGGCGTGCACGGCTTCTACGTGGACAATATCGAGGTCCGTGCGCTCGGCGAGATGGGCCGCGGCTCCGACAACCTGCGCGTGCTCTACTGGAACATCCAGAACGGCATGTGGTCCGACCAGGCGAACAATTACAACAACTTCGTCGCGTGGGTGAAGAAATACGATCCCGACATCTGCGTATGGTGCGAATCGGCCACCATCTACAAGGACAATACGAATTCGGCGCAAGCCTCCTCCGCCCGGTTCCTGCCCGACGGCTGGGCGGCACTGGCGGCCCGTTACGGCCACGCCTACACGGCCGTCGGCGGCTGGCGCGACAACTATCCGCAGACCATCACGTCGAAATATCCGATCGAGACGCTGCTGAAAATAACCGATTCGGACCAGGCGGGCAAGCCCGTGTCCCACGGTGCCGCCATTCAGCGGGTTACCGTGAAGGGCCGGACGATAAACATCGTGACGCTCCACACGTGGCCGCAGGCCTATGGATTCGGAGTCGGCTCGGCCGATCAGGCGGCGAGCGCCGCCAACAAGGAGGGCGACAAGTACCGCGAATTCGAGATCAAGTACATCTGCGCGCAGACCGTCAACAATCCCGCGTACGCCTCCTGTCAGGATTGGCTGATGATGGGCGACTTCAACTCGCGGTCGCGCGCCGACAACTGGTACTACGGCTATCCCGAGAACGACACCCGGCTGCTGGTCCACAACCACATTCTGGACCATACCGACCTCAAGGACATCATCGCCGAGCGCTACCCGGGAAGCTTCATATCGTCGACTTACGGCAACGCCCGTATCGACTACATGTATGCGTCGCCCTCGATGTACGCCCGCATAGTGAACGCACTGACCGTCATGGACAAGTGGACCACGGCGACCCAAAGCCCCTACGTGTCCAACTTCTACGACCCGTCGGACCACCGCCCGATCCTGGCGGACTTCGAGCTGAAACAGTAGACCTCCCGTCGATCAACCGACCCCAAATAAATAAAACCCAATCTTAACCTTTTTACCAATTATGAGAAAAACATTCCTGACGAAGGGTTTCGTCCGTTTTTCACGCGGATTGGCCGGAGCCGCATTAATCGCGGCGGCAATCGGCATCACGTCGTGTGAAACGCATTCGAACTCCGATCGTAACGAATCGATCAAGGTCTACGCGGACCCGATCGCAAAAGAGCCTATCGACGCCGGCATCGTCGGCGTGAAGGGCGGTCTCGCCAAACTCTACGTGGACGCCAATATCGACTTTGTCGCGACGTGGGAAGACGACGCAGCGACGCCGTGGGCCAAGGTGGTGGATTACTCTTCAACAGACCCCCAGACGGGGCTTCGCGTGATAACCCTGAAGGCCAACCGGCGCAGCACGACGTCGAGCTACTACACGCGGCGCACGGGCATGCTGATTCTGGCAGCCTCCGACGGCGAACTGAACTACAACCGGATAATCCCCATCCACCAAGGCTCCACGGCCCGCGTGAGCAACGATTTCGCGACCCTGAAGTACGGCAAGACCGACCCGCGCTTCACCGACGGCGAAACCCCGATCGACAACTGGACCACGGCCCAGAAAAACCTCGGGTTCACGTCCACGACGATCGAAGGGGAGGAGGTCGCCCACTGCTACGGCAAGAACGGCTACCTGAAACTGGGCGACGACAAGGGCCACGGAGCCGACCTGATTTCGCCCTACACCAACACGCTCCGCAGCGACTCGCTGCTGATGGTTTCGTTCCGCGCCGTGGCCTTCACCGATTACATGACCGGCGCCCGGGACGACAACAAGATCACGGTCGAGGTGCTCGGCGGGGGCGTCATCCGTGATTTCGCCCAATCCGAGAAGACCACGATCGACCTCGAAGCCGGCTATTACGACATTTCGAGCGAGGAGTTCCCCGAAGACATGTGGGAGGGTCACGATTTCCTCGTCTTCGTCGCCGGCACGAAAGCCAACCCGATTACGGCCAACACGCGGGTCCGCATCATCTGCGGCTCCCTCACGCAGAACTCCGCCGTCAACAACCGCATTTACCTCGACAATTTCTACATCCGCCGTCTGCAGAAGGTCGAAGAGGACTACTTTGCCGAAAACAACGGCAGCGGTAAGGACATCATCCTGGGAGCGCCTTTCGACGAGGAGGAACAAGAGTAAAAAAGAGGAACAAGTCGTTTCAACAAAAAAAAGCCTAAAATGAATAAAATTCTTCACTCAATAAGAGCATCCGTCCGAGTGATGTCGCTGGTGGCGGTACTGATACTGCTCGCGGCGCACACGGCGCCGGCAACGGCTCAACAAAAGGCCCAGACTGTCAGCGGAACCGTCCTCGACCCGGACGGCAACCCGCTGATCGGCGCCACGGTCGTGGTCGTCAAAGGCACGCAGGGCGCAGTCACCGATGTCAAAGGCAAATTCACCATCAAGGCCAAGCCTTCGGACAGCCTCCAGATTTCGTACCTGGGTTACAAGACCGAGACCCTGAACGTGGGTTCGCGGACGAACTTCACCGTCAGGATGGAGAAGGACTCCTCCACCGACATCGACGAAATCGTGGTCATCGGTTACGGCCAGGTCGCCAAAAAGGACCTGACCGGTTCGGTCGCGACGGTCAAGATGAACGACATCAAGGACGTACCGGTTCTTTCGGTCGACAACGCCCTTCAGGGACGTATCGCCGGAGCCGACTTCATGTCGACCACCGGTGAGCCGGGCGCCACGACCACCATCCGCATCCGCGGCACGCGCTCGATCAACGCGTCGAACGAGCCGCTGATCGTCGTCGACGGCGTGATGGACGCCATCCACGACCTGAACGACATCAACTCCGACGACATCGCGGGCATATCCGTCCTCAAGGACGCCTCCTCGACGGCGATCTACGGTTCGCGCGGCGCAAACGGCGTCATCCTCATCACCACCAAGCGGGGTCTCGGCTCCAAGGGCAAGGTCAACATCTCCTTCAAGACCGACATGGGCTTCTCCCAGCTGCCCCGTCAGCTCGACATTATGAACGCGTCGGAATTCGCGCAGTACCGCAACGACTACGCCTATTTCGGCAGCGACGCCAACCACCCCGACGTAGGCAAGGACACGCCCCTCTCCGGTTCGGTCTATTCCGACCCGCTCTCGCTGGGCGAAGGGACGAACTGGATCAAGGAGATCACCCGCACGGCCCTCTATTCCAACTACGCCCTCTCGCTGTCGGGAACCAGCGACAAATCGTCGTATTACGCTTCGTTCTCCTACAACGACACCGAAGGTATCATCCAGGACAGCGGCCAGCAGCGTTTCACGGGACGTATCAACCTCGAACGCCAGTTGTTCAAATGGATGAAAGTCGGCTATACGGGTTCGTACACCTGGCGTCACAACGACCAGAACAAATCCTCCATCGGCGGAACGGCCTGGTACAGCAGCGCCCAGTATCTGTCACCGCTGCTCAAGCCGAACGACACGTATAACCCGCTGTATTACAACGGACAGAAGATCAACACGCAGCGTGCGCTGATCGACCTGAACACCTATTACCTCGAACGCCACTCGAACAACCACGCCTTCACGCTGAAACTGGAGCCGGTGAAGAACTTCACGATCAACAGCACCTTCTCCTACTACCTCTACCAGCGGCATACCTACCGTTACTATCCGGGAACCCTTCCCCTGAAGGGCGAGAACGAAGGCGGCGAGGCCTACCGCGCCGAGTGGGACGAGCACTCGTTCTCGTGGGAGACCACGGCCGGCTACAAGTTCGAGAAGAACGGCCATTCGTTCGACGTTCTCGGCGGTTTCTCGGCTTACAGTTTCGCCTCGCACGATTTCAACCTGAGCGGCAAAGGCTACATGGACGACGCCATCCTGTGGAACAACATGAACGCCGTGCAGGACAAAGAGACCTATTCGGCGGGCACTTCCTACTCGAAGAAAACCAAAACGTCGGTCTACGCGCGTCTGAACTACAACTGGAAGTCGCGCTATTACCTGACCGTGACGGGACGTTACGACGGAGCCTCGAACTTCGCGGCCAACAACAAGTGGGCGTTCTTCCCGTCGGCCGCCCTCAAGTGGAACATTTCGAACGAGAATTTCCTGAAGGACTGCAACTGGATCGACGACCTGTCGCTGCGCCTGAGCGCCGGTCTGACGGGTAACGACGCGATCAGCACCTACCGTTCGCTCGCCACCCTCTCCTCGACGACGGGCGGCTATCTGTTCGACGGATCGCAGCCCGTGGCGTTCTACCGCAGCCGCCTGGACTCCCCGGACCTCACGTGGGAGAAGACCACGGCCTACAACGTGGCGATCGACTGGTCGATGTTCAAAGGCCGCCTGAACATCACGGCCGAAGCCTACAAATCCAAAACGACCGACCTGCTGATGTCGCTGGCCGTTGCGGCCCAAACCGGTTACACGTCACGCTGGACCAACATCGGCTCGACCTCGAACAAGGGTATCGAGCTGTCGGTCGAGAGCCACAACATCGTCCGCCCGAAGTTCCACTGGTCGACGACGCTCACCCTGTCGCACAACGAACAGAAGGTCGACGACATCGGTTCCGAGGACTTCATTTCGGCCTACGACTCGCCGGGCAACAACCCCTACATGATGTACGGCTACGTCAAGGGCTACCCGCTCAACTCGCTCTGGGGATTCAAATACGGCGGCACGTGGAAGAGCGCCGAGGAACGCGAGGAAAACGCGGTGACGAAAACCTACGTCAGCCCGGCCAACACCGACGGAGGCCCGCGCTACTACGACACCAACCACGACGGCGTGCTCTCACGCGAAGACCTGATCTACCAAGGCAACGCCGACCCGTATCTGTACGGAGGTTTGCAGAACACGTTCTACATCCACGGTTTCAAGCTGGGCGTCTACTTCGCCTACTCGCTCGGCGGCAAGATCTACAACTATTCGGAGATCTACATGGCCGGTTCGCAGTTCGCTAACCAGTACCGCTACATGCTGAACGCCTGGCATCCCGTCCGGAACCCGAATTCCGACATTCCGCGGGCCGGAGCGAAAAGCGACGCCGCGCTTCCGAGCGACTTTATGATCCACGACGCTTCGTACCTCCGGCTGAAGAACGTCACGCTGTCGTACACGTTCGACCTCAAGAAAAAATGCTCGTGGATGAAAGACCTCACCCTGAGCGTATCGGGCGAAAACCTCTTTCTGTGGAAAAAGTACAACGGATTCGACCCCGACGTTTCCAGCGAGGGAACCTCGTCGACGCTGCGCCGTATGGACCTGGGCGCCTATCCCAAGCCCCGCACCATCATATTCAGCCTTCAGTTGAGATACTAACCTAACAGAATTAAGACGATGAAACTCAAACATATATTCTACACGGCCGCGGCCATGGCCATGCTTTCGTTCCAGGCATGTACGCTGGATGAAGACACATCGGGCATCTCGAATCCCGACGACTTCTTCCGCAAATTTTCGGAATGCCAGTCGGTCGTAAACGGATGCTACATTCCGATCAAGTCGATCTACACCTATACCTACATGATCGCCACCGAGTGCGTCACCGACATCGCCTACTGCCCGTCGGGAACGCTCGACGCCAGCCTGGACATCTCGCCCGCCGTGCCGCGCATGGGTTCGACGGTCTGGCGCAACGGCTACCTCGGCGTACAGCGCTGCAACTTCGCCGTCAACGGCATCGAGCGCGCCTATAAAAACGAGGTGATCAGCGAGGAGCAGTACCACCAGCTGCTTTGCGAGGCGAAAACCCTGCGGGCGTTCTTCTACTGGACGCTGACCTGCTTCTTCGGCAACGTTCCGTTCTATTTCGACGACGTTACGGACAACGAGGTTTTGAGCCGGATTCAGGTGCTGCCGCGCATGGACGCCAACGAGACCCGCAACAAGGTCATCGAAGACCTTCAGTCGATAGCTCCCCTCGCCGCCCAAACCCGCACCTACGACAACGAGGCCAATCGTCTGGGAGCCTCCTGCGCCTACATGCTCATCGCCAAGATGGCCATGTGGAACAAGCAGTGGGACGTGGCGCTGGACGCGCTGGAGCAGATCGAAACGATTTACGGTCCGCTGTCGCAGTACGACTACGCCGAGAATATCCTGTTCCGGAACAAGAACACCCCGGAGTCGATCATGGAAATTCAGCACACCTACACCCAGGGCGCCCTTACCTACACGTCCAACGTGGCCTGCATCTGCCAGCCCTACCCGCGTGCGGCCAATTCGGCGGTCTACGACGGCGTGGAGATTCCCGAACTGGGCGACCAGGCGACCGTCTGGTCGGCGATGCGTCCGAACGTCTATTTCAGCCAGGGTCTCCAGTCCAAAATGGGCAAGGACATCCGCGCCAAGTACAACATGGCATGGGGATACGAGGACAAGACGTTCAACAGCACCAACACCCGCCCGTGGTGCGGACCGAAGTTCTGGTGTCCGAACATGCAGGCCTCGAACGACGGCAACAACTACAAGGTCTTCCGCTATGCCGACGCGCTGCTGATGATGGCCGAGTGCTATTTCTATAAGGAAAACTACGAAAAGGCGGTCGAATACCTCGACATGACCCGCACGCGCGCCAATCTGTCCAAGTACACCTTCCGCACCCCCGCGCGCCTCGAGGAGGAGATCCGCAACGAGCGCGCCCGCGAGCTTTTCGGCGAATTCCAGCGCAAGTACGACCTGGTCCGCTGGGGCATCTGGTACGAAGCCGTAACGGACAACAGCGACTACGCCTATCTGCAACTCAACACGGCTAACAGCCGGATCAAACCGTGCCACCGCTACTATCCCATTCCCGACACGGAGGTCACCTACTCGAAGAACAACCTCGACAACAACGAATACAAGGCTTACGGCTTGTAATAATCCGAAACTTTCAGACGAATGAAAACAATATTCAATAAACAGAAAAGATCGGTCGCCGGCGTACTGATCGCCCTGACGGCCCTGACGACGGCCCTGACCGGCTGCCAGGAGGATTTCGAGCTGGACCTGCCTCTGGCGGTCTCGGCGCGCGAACTTTCCCTGACCAAGGATGCCGGTTCGACGCACGTGCTGGTCTACTCGAACGGCGACTGGACGGCGCGCTTCACGCGTCCCGTGAAGTGGGCCTCCCTCAACAAACTCCAGGGATACGGCAATAACGAAATCGTATTCACCTATTCGGCCAACTACGGCATTTCGAGAAAGATCGGCGTCGTGTTCGAGAAAGGTTCCCTGACCGATACGGTGATGTTCTCGCAGGCCGGAGCCATCACCGACGCTTCGCTCTCGTTCTCGAAACCGGCGGTTACGCTGCTGAAGTCCCGGTCGCAGATCTTCACGCCGATCAGCACCAACCTGCGCTACTGCATCGACGATCTGGAAGCCAGCGTCACCTATTACGACAACGACGGCCTGCCCAACGATCCCGTCACCGTCCTGACCCGCGCCGAAGAGGGCGAAGAGGGCGGCGAAGGCGAAGGCGGCGACGAACCGCAGGCGCAGCCCGTCGAACCGTGGATCTCCAACGTCTCGGCCACCTACAAGGGAATCACGTTCGAGGTCACGGACAACGACTCCGGATTCGCGCGCATCGCCGATCTGACCCTCTTCATCGAAGACGCCAAGGGCGAGATCACCAAATCGGTGCTCACCGTCACGCAGGGCATCGCCCTGCCGGCGCTCAAGCTGGACAGCAATGCCGAAACGTACGAAGGTTACGCCCAGGATTGCGCGGTTCCGGCCACGACCAACAACCTCGTGCCCTACTCCGACCAGATCGGTTACGACGTGGCGTACGACGTTCCCGTCGCGGAGGGCGCCGAGTGGATTCTGAAGCCCGCGATCACCGACGACGGCCTGACGTTCTCGCTGGCCAAAAACGAGGGTTCGGAGCCGCGCACCGCCACGATCCGGCTCAACTTCACCGACGAACACGGCAACTCCGTTTCGGCCTCGTGCAAAATCACCCAGAAGCCCTACCCGACCGCTGCCGATTTCGCCGCGGTGCGCGCCCTGACTCCGGGCGAGATCACGCTCCAGCAGTATATCGAAGGCTACATCGTCAGCGACCCCGACAGCAAGAACGTCGTTTCGAGTCCCCAGACCCAACAGTTCTTCTTCGACCGCGGCGAAAACGACCGGACGGCCTATATCGAGAGCCTCGACGGCAAGTGGGGCTTCTGCCTGAAATTCGCCTCCTCCGAAGACAACACGCCGGCCCGCTTCTCGAAGGTGCGCCTCTCCCTGAACGGGGCCACGCTCGAAAAGAAGAACTCCCCCGAGTGCTACACCATCACGGGACTTACCGCGGCCAACATCCTCGAAACCTCGACGCCCGACGAGTTCAAGATTCCGGTCAAGACGAAGACGATCGGCGAACTCACCGACGACGACATCTTCACGCTGGTGTCGGTCACCAACCTCGAAATCATGTGCAAGGACGGCGCCTACACCAACTGCACCGACGGCTATTCGTTCAAGGACAACATCAACCCGATCGGCACGGCTACCGCCCCGCGCTGGGACGTGGCCCCGCTGATGTGCTACGACAACACGGGCCGGACCATCTACATGCTGACCAATACGGCCGCTCCCTGGCGGCGTTTCAGCTCGGGCCGCGACCTGGATTTCAACTCCGTCGTACCGCAGGGTTCGGGCACGTTCCGCGGCATCGTCGTGGCTGACGACGTCGCCCCGATCCGCTTCGGCGACCTGGGCCGCTACCAGTTGCGCGCCATGACCGCCGAGGAGATCGCGCTGACCGACGAACCGTTCTCGAAAACCGTCGTCGAGTGGAACTGGAACGACCGCAAGACCGACCTCATACCGGAGATCGGCGAAGGCGAGATCAATAAATACGGCGCCACGCAGGGTGCCGCAGCGGACTTCAACAACGTCGTCTGCTCGGGCAAGGGAGGCGCCTCCTCCGAACAGAAAGGTCTGGTGGCGAACGGCGGCATCATGTTCTCCCAGCAATGGTGGGATTTCGACGCCGACAAGGGCAAATACTTCGACATTTCGTTCTCCACGCAGGGAATCAGCGGTTCGAACATGATCTTCGGCATCGTCTGGGGCCACGGCTCGATGAGCAACACGACCCTCTCCGGCCCGGCGCACTGGAACCTGCTCTATTCGGTCGACGGCGGAGCGACGTTCCAGGCCGTTCCCGACAGCCCGATCATCAAGAAGCGTTCGATCACGTGGTGGTCGACCACGTCGCAGGATTCGACCCCGGGCTTCACCGAGCACCTGCGCAAACTGCCCGCCGACTGCTTCGGCCGGGAGAAAGTGGTTCTGCGCTTGCAGGTGGCCGACAAGGTTACCGACATCGACCCCAAAGCTACGTCTTCGAACTACCTGACGGCGCTGGGCATCGAGAAGGGAACGCTGACGCCGTCCGTTGCGGCCGGTAACAGCCAGGCCCGTATCGGAACGATAACGGTACGCTACAACTAAACGAATTGCGGTCGCGCGGCGGATGCACCGTCCGCCGCGCACGGCCGGAACAAACAACAACGAATAAAACGTATAGAATATGAACTGTCGTAAATCGATATTTAAATTTTTAGGCATTGCGGCCGTATGCGCAGCCTCGGCGGCCTGCAGCGTCGACGACGCCGACGATCTGGCCCTGGTCAAACTGGGCGCGCTGAAGAAGGAGTTCGTCGTCGAAGCCGATGCGAATACGTTCGACATCGACATCTACGCCAACAGCGCCTTCCATATCGAGCGTATCAACCAGGCCGACTGGATCAGCCTGACCTGCGGTGAGACGGAGGACGGAAAGGGCGCCATCACCGCCGAATGCGAATTCAACGAAGGCTTCAAACGCAAAGCGGGCTTCGTGCTCTGCTCCGACGTGGACGCGCGCCGCGACACGGTCTACGTCAAGCAGAAGGCGCTCGTGGACGCCAAGATCGAGTTCGCCAACTCGTCCGTCATCGTCGCCGGAGCCGGCGGCGAGAACATCTCGCCGATCGAGACCAACATTCCCTTCTCGGAGATCACGGTCGACATCGAGTATGCCAAGGCCGACAACGCCGATTGGATCGAAAGTCTCGAAATCGTGGATTCCGAGAGCGAAAATCGCAGTCTGGCCATCACGACCGAGGCGAACGCCGCAGATGAAATCCCGCGTTCGGCTGCCGTGTCGCTCTCCTTCACCGACGGCTGGGAGGAGACCGTCTCCGTCGAATTCAACCTCCTGCAGCGCACGGCGAAGGAGACCCTCGGACGTCAGATCACATTCGAGGAGTTCCGCCGGACGTATGCCATGAACAAGAAGGTCGAAGACTACGTCATCCTCGAAGGCATCGTGGTGAGCAACACCAAGAACCACAATGCGGGCGAGAACACGCAAAGCACGACCGCAAAGATCGACTACAGCATATCGGACCGGACCGTCTACCTCGAAACCTACGACGGCAAATACGGGATCGCCGTCCAGACCGCCACGGCCGAAGACAACGTCTTCGAACAGTACGACCACGTGCAGATCCTCATTCAGGGCGCCTCGGGCTACCTGGTCGAGACCCCCGACCGCTATGAACTGCGCAACGTCACCAAGGCGATGGTCATTTCGCGCATCGCGGGTTCGGCATCGGACGTTCCCGTGAAGGAGAAGTGGATGAGCCAGCTCACCGACGACGACATCTACACCTACGTCACCCTGAAGGACGTCGAGTTCCCCGTACGCAAAGGCGCAATCACGCCCATCAACGAGGGCTATGCGATCGGCACGGGCGCAGACCGCATCAGCAAATACCCGCTGCTCGTGCGCGACATCAACGGCGACGACATGTACATGCTGACCAACACCAACTGCGCCTACCGCAGCGACGGCACGCGCCTGCCCTACGGCTCGGGCAAGATTTCGGGCGTCATCGTCCACGAGCGTTTCTCGCGTTTCGAATGGCGCGACGGAGCCGACCCGGCCGAAATGGACGACGATCCGACGCTCGGCTTCATCGGCCGCTACCAGATCCGCCACCAGACCAAGGGCGACATCTGGGACAACATGCAGAACAGCGTCGAAGACGGTTTCTCGGCCCTGCTGACGGAGTACCGCTACTGGAATCCCGACCTGGAGAACAAGGTCCAGAAACCCACCTACGGAACGAACGGCTACCTGACGCACACCTATCAGGAGAAGTACACCGGCTCCGCCAGCAAAGAGTACCTGCAGGCCACCTTCCAGCAGCACATGTGGGGCGGCGGAACCTACGAATACCTGGGTCCCGTCGGCAACAACGCCTCCTATATCTTCGGAGCCAACTTCGGCAACAAGAACGGCATCGGCGTAGTGATCGACCCCGCGAAGGAGAGCTGGAATCCGCTGATGGACGATCTGGTGAGCCGCAATCCCGACGGAACGCTGGAGTGGTGCGGTCCCTATGCCAAGGATAAAAACGCGGCAAACGGCACGGGTGGCTGGCCGGGCAACAATGAGATTGCGACGAATTCCACGCAAATCAACTACAACGGCAGCACGGGTATGCGCGGCAAGGGGAATGTATACGGTTCCTGCTACACCGCCTTCGCCAACCACTTCTGGTGGGACGACGACACCGACCGCCCCTACGCCTGGCTGATCAACTTCTCGACCGAAGGCATCACGACATCGCATATCTCGATGCAGATTTCCGTCATGAACACGCAGCAGAGCTTCTTCTCGCCCCGTTTCTGGTGTGCCGAATGGTCGCTGACCGATTCGCAGGCCGCAAAGGACGACTCGCAGTGGAACCTGATCGGCGAATACACCATCCCCGACGTTTCCGTCTGGGCGAACACGCTCTATTCGTCGTGCGTGGCCTACAAAAGCATCGACTTCGAACTTCCCCAGGAGATTCTCGGCCACGAAAACGTCTACATCCGGCTTCGCCCGACGAGCGACCTCTGCAGCGACGGCTCCGACTACGCCAACGCGCGCCTGAACCAGAGCGCCAGCGGTGCTGCCCTGGCCGCGGAACACGCCAGCAGCCTCGAATATTTCGCCATCCGCTATAACAAATAGCGGCGTGTAACGAACGGTCGAAGCGGGGAGAGGACGACCGTCCTTTCCCCGCTTTTCCCGAAAGCCGTCCCATGCCGCAAACCGCAAAAACCGCAACCATGAAAAAACTGTTGCTTTTATTGGCCGCCCTGTTCGCAATATCCGCCGGCGGCATATGCTGTTCGGGTTCGGGCGACGATCCCGGAGAACAGGAAAAACCCGTCGATCCGCTCCCTTCGCCCGACGACGGCGTCGACTGGTCGAAGATCGACCCGAAAGCCACCGTGCGCGGGGTCGTGACGTGCGCCGGCGCCGCCGTGCAGGGCGTCGTCGTGACCGACGGCGTGAACATGACGCGCACGAACAAACAGGGGGCCTACGGGCTGCGCACGTCGTCCGACAAGTCGAAACTGGTCTACCTGACCGTCCCGTCGGGTTACGAGGTCGAATCCACGCGCGGGTTCATCCCCCGCTTCTACCGCAGGGTCACCGCTCCCACGAGCGTGGAGCAGGTGCAGCAGCACGACTTCACGCTGAAAAAGGTGAACAACGACCGCCACATTATGATCGTGTCGGCCGACATGCATATCCGCAACCGGGCGATGATCAAGACCGCATCGTCGGCCACGCCGTCGATCTGTCCCCCGAAGGGCGAACTGGACTCCACGACGTTCCGCCGCACCTACCTCAAGGCGCTGCGCGACTATGTCAAAGCCCTGCCCGCAGGCGTGCCGGTCTACGGCATGAATCTGGGCGACATGACGCAGGAGTCGCACTGGACTAACGCCAACAAGGCGACGCTGGCCAATTTCGTCAACGTCTGCGAACGCGGGGGCATGCCGATCCAGACCTTCCACGCCATCGGCAACCACGACCACGACATGGCCGTGCAGAACATCGCCGGCGACGACGACTCGGCGGCCGAACTGGCCTATATCTCCGCGCTCGGGCCGACATACTACGCCGTCAACATCGGCAAGGTGCACTACGTCGTGTTCGACAATACGCAGTATGTCAACACCGGCGGCGACCGGTCGTTCGCCGTCCGCCTCAACCGGCGTCAGATGGACTGGGCGCAGAAGGACGCCGACTACATGCCGTCGGACGTCGAGCGCATCGTGATCGCGTGGCATTGCCCGGCCTTCCGCCGCAACCCGGGGGCCTCATCGCCCAACCCGATGGACAACGCCGACGAATTGCTCGACATCTACAAGGACAAGCAGCTGCCCGTCACGATCTGGTCGGGCCACAACCACATCGCCGAAACGGTCACCGTACCGCGCAGCGACATGAGCGTGACCGAGTACACGCACCCGTGCGTATGCGGCGCATGGTGGTATTTCCCGCTCTGCCACGACGGCGCCCCGGCGACATTCACCCGTTACGATTTCAGCGGCGGAACGATCACGGAGCGGCGGAGCGTGAATTTCAGCGACAGCGACGAGCAATACTGCCGGGTCTACAACTCGGGGCTGAAAAACGCCGAAGGCAGGCCGGTCGTGCGCCTCAACGTCTGGGACTGGCATCCGACGTGGAAATTCGAATGCCGCGAAAACGGAGCCGCGGTTCCCGCCTCGCAGCTGAAGGCGGTCCGGGAGTACGACGACTATTACGTCACGGTCCACGACGCCTGCGGCAACGACATCTCCTCGTTCAGCTTCCTCGACAAATACCGCACCGACCACATGCTCGAATACACGCCCGTAACGCCGTCCGCCGAGATCCGGATAACCGCCACCGACGAATACGGCCGCCAGCTCTTCACCGTCACCACCAAGGCGGAGAACTGACCGGACGCAATCCGGCCTGTAACGAAGCGTCCCGGAGCGAATGCTCCGGGACGCTTTTCAATCATCGGGCAACCCCTACTTCGTCACACAGATATCGTCGATGAACCAGCGCGAGAACTCGCCCGAAGCGGGTTCGCTCGTAAAGCGCAGGGCCGTGGAGGCCGTCGCGCCGTCGATCGTCAGCGAATAGGTGTTGAACGCATCGGTCGCCAGTCCCGACACGACCTTCTTCGTCGCGCCGTCGATCGTTCCGCCGCCGATCACCTCGACGACGATCTCCGTCAGATCGCCCTTCTTGTCCTTGGGTTCGGTCGCCTTACCCTTGGGGCGATCCGAACAGGTCTTGTAGGCCATCGCGCGGAAAGAGAGGTTCAGATCGCCCGTTGCGTTCAGCGCCGGCGTGAGCAGTGCCCCCGCCTTATTCTCATACTCTGCCCGCTTCACGGCCTGCGACTCGACATAACCGATCTGGGCATAACCCGGACGCTGATGAACGTTGGTGCCCGAAAGTCCGTTTTTCAGCACGGCGTCCCATTCCGAGATGTCGCTGCCGCAATAGTTCAGCATGGCAGCCAACTTATCGCCGTAGAGGTAGTCCAACCCTTCGGTCAACCCGTCGAAAGGCTCGAAATAAACCGCTCCGGCCGGTTTCGGTGTACTGAATTTCGGCACGGCCTCAATCGCGACGCACGAATGCAGGCGCGAATCCGAATTGTATCCAGCCGTACCGCCGTTGCAACTGACGTTGTCTGTCGGATAAAGTTTCAGTAGCAGCGTCTGGCCCTTCATCAGCCGCAACTGCGGCGTCAGGGTCACCGTAAAATAATAGAAATAGCCGCTGCTCGCAATCGCCCCGGGAATCGAGATGGCTGTCGAGCCGTCGGAGGGAGTGACGTACTCCGTGCCGTCGGTCGAATAGGCCACCGCCCAGTTCTTCGGAGCGCCGCCCGTTCCCGACATACCGAATGAGATGCGGAACGATGCAGGCATATCCTCGGCCAAAGGCACGGTCAGCAGGAAATAGGAGTCCTGACCGTAAACCATCGACTTGGCCGGAATGTTGTCATGCGCGGCCTCATCGGCCCAGTGCGTCAGCCGGAAATGGCTGCTGTTCGACGTCGGGGCCACCTTTGCCGTCAGCACGACGCATTTGGTGACATCCTTGTCCTCGACCTTGAAGTCTGCCCCCAATTTGTCGAACGTGCCATCGGTCACCGTCACGTACTTGCAATCCTTGTTGGCCTGCGAGGCGGCGTAGAACGAGAAGACATAGGGCAGCCTGATTCCAACCTGGGCGCCGAAGCGCAGCCCGGTGAGTTCCTTGTCCCCGGCCGTGCAGGGGCGGATCGCATAGGCGCCGTCCTGCGGCACAACGATTCCCTTGAGCACTCCGCTACCCGTCGGCGCAGGATCAATGCCAAACGAGGAAGCCTGCGAAGCCACCAGCCGGAAACGGTTGTTGTCGGGGTCCTGCATCGACAGATCGTCCTTGAGCGTTATACCGTTCAGCGAACCGCCTTCCGGCACGTAGACCTGGGAATAAATGCCTGCATACATCGACTCGTAGGCTCCCGACCGAAGCTCCTCGTAGGTGATCTTCAAGGCTTCGATCTTCACCTGCGTCGTCTCCGTGCGGCTCACCTTGTCGTCCGCGGCGGGTTTCACCTCCATCACGCCGGTTTCGGGATTCACCCCGACGACCGCCCCCTTCAGGTCGATCTCCAGCTCCTCGCCCGGCTTGCGGTAGAGCACCTCGTCGGTGCGGAGCGTAATGCCGCAGTTGGCTTTCAGGGCGCTCTGGAGCGCGATGCAGTTGTCGTAATAGTTATTGTCCTGGACGCTCGACACCACGATTCCGCGCATCTTCACGTCCTGCGTCACGGAGTAGTCGCCGTCGGCGGCCAGTTTCCGCAGATCGGGGATCGAGAGATACCCCTCGGCCGTCGCCGAAGCCTGCACGAAGGACAACTCCTCCACGACCGCGGCATTCCGTTTGGCCGCAACGCGTATCGTCAGCGCACGGGAGCCGGAAGTATTGTTTTCGGCAATGGACACCGCCACGGTCGCCATGCCCGTGGCCTCGGTCTGCGAGAGTTCGGCCCACGAGGTGTCGTCGCCCGCGACGGAGATCGTCCAGTCGCAGTTGGCCTCGACGTCGAACGAGAGCGTCGTGGCGAACGACGGCGCGAGAATCGCGTGCGTGTTCAGCGCTACCCGCTGCATCGGCAGCGCCACGTCGTCCTTGCACGCTCCGGCCGCGAGCAGCAGCGCGAAGGCCGCCGCCGCCCGGAAAAAGCCATTCAAGAGTCTGTTTTTCATAATCGCTTACTTTTTGAGGTCTACCAGTACGGGAAGGTGGTCGGAGACCGTCATCACGTTGATCTCCTCGTACGAGGGCACGGCGGTGCGCAGCACCTCGTACGACGGCGAGTTGCCCGTGTAGACGAGCACATAGTCGATGCGCGACGGCGAAGAGGTGTTCACGAAGGTATTGGCCGAGGTGCTGATGATCTTCCACGATTCGAGCGCCGCTGCCGGAAGCTTCGACGTGTTGAGGTCCCCCGCCAGGTAGATCGGCTTGGTATAGGCGGCGTAGTTGGCGGCGATATACTCGGTGATGATCTCGAACGACCGCTGGCGGTTCTCGTCGCTCTGGTGGCAGAAGTGCGTGGCGATGAAGATGTAGCCGTCGAACTCCGCGAGGAAGAACTTCCGCGCCTCGGTTCCCGGCAGGTCGCCCGCATAGGTGTTTTTAGGCGCCGTCTTGCAGAGGATGCCGATGCCGTAGTCGCCGCCGCGGTAGCTGATCGTCTTGCAGTAGTAGGGCCGCATCCCCGTGCGGTCGGCCAGTTCCTGCAACTGGTCGGTCTGATGCCACGTGGTGTTCTTGTCCAGTTCCTGCAACGCGATCACGTCGGGGTCCATCAGCGAGATGACCTTGGCCGTGTTGTTGTAGTTCGCGCGGTCGGTCCCGGAGTTCTGGGTCCATCCCTCGCAGCGGTGGGCGTTGTAGGTCGCCAGCCGCACCGAGTTGGGCAGGCGGTCGTAACCCTGTCCGTCGTAGGGATTGTCGGGTGCGTCGGAGGTCATGTCCCCGAAATCGAAGTCGGAGTTGTCGCCCTCCAGCCCGGAGCAGGCCGCCCCGGACAACGCCAGGCAGCAGCCGGAGAAGGCGAGCAGTATGAATCGCTTGATTTTCATAATCATTCTTTTTTTCAGGTTAGAAATTCAGGCCGTCGTTCCAGCCGGGGTTCTGCGTAATGGCGCCCTGGGTCAGCACCCGGTCGTCGGTGGGCACGGGATAGAGGTAGTCGCGCTCCTCGTTCCACGAACGGGCGTAATCCGTATGGATAATGATGTAGCCGCTGTCGCCCCCGCTCAAGAAGATCTCCTTGTTCAGTTCGTAGACCGCCGGGGCCGAGGTCGCGGGCTTCGAGCCGGACCAGATGCAGACGTCGTCCACGCCGTCGTTGTTCAGGTCGTAGGACCCCGTGCCGGGGAAATACAGCCCCGTGAAGGGTTTTTCGAAACGCTTGCCCTCCTTCCAGCGCATGATGTCCCAGTAGCGGAGGTTCTCCATCAGCAGTTCGACGGTGCGTTCGCGGCGGATTTCGAGGATCACGCCCTTGTTGTCGCCCGTCACGTTGGCATAGCCGGTCTCCGGCGAAGCCAGATAGGGGTCGGGCGAGGCGTTGGCCTTCGTGAGCGAGAGGTTGGCGACGCCCGCACGGTCGCGCAGCGGCTTGATCGCAAGGTCGATGTCTTCCTGCGTGAGGGTTCCCAGCTCGGCCTTGGCCTCGGCGTAGTTGAGCATCACCTCGGCGGCGCGCAGCAGCGGCAGGTCGTTCGTCGAAGCGTTGTACGAATCGTACTTGGCCGACTGGAGGTACTTCACCAGCTGGTACCCGGTCATCGTCGCCGCAAGGTTCGGGGCCGACAGCGCCGTGTCGTCGATGCGCTTGTACCCGGGCGTGCGGACCGTCTGTGCGAAACGGCCATCCCGGTTTTTGCTCTCCTCGGGGAGCTGCATCGTCTCCCAGCCGGGCTGCGAGGTGAAGGGCGTGCCGTCCTTCATCAGATACATGTTGGCGATGTTCTTCAGCAGGCCGGGGCGTCCCATCGTGATGCTCGTGAGGTAGCCGTTGACGTCGTGCTTCAGACCGATAGCCGTGTTGTAGGCCCGGGCGAGCACGATTTCGGTGTCGAGGGCCTTGAGCGACGAGAAAAGGTTGAGATACGGCGTCGTTCCCGTCGTGTAGACCGAGTATCCGCTCTCGTCGATGAAGCGCTTCGACGCCGTCGCGCAGGCCGTGAGATAGCTTTCCCAGTCCTTCAGCCCGTGATACTTGCGGAAGGTTCCCTCGAACAGGCAGACGCGGCTCTTGAGCGCCAGCGCCGCCCAGCGCGTCACGCGGTAGACCGACCTTTCGACGGGCAGGTTGGTAACGGCGAAATCGAGGTCTTCGATCACCTTCTGCATCACCATCTCGCGCGGATCGCGACCCTTTTCGAAGAGCAGCGGGTCGCCGGCGTCGATCGGACGGTCGACCCAGGGCACGTCGCCGTAATGCTTCACCTTCTCGAAGTAGAACCACGCCCGGAAGAAGCGCGCCACGCCCTCGTACTCGAGCCGCACGTGCTCGTCGGCACAGTTGGAGGAGTATTGGAGGAAGAAATTGATGTCGCGCAGTTTCTCCCACTTCCAGGAGCCAGCCGTCGCGGGCACGGTGCGGTTGCCCAGCACCTCGCTCGTGAGCGTGGTCTTGGCGATGATGTCGGCCGTCTCGCCGTAGATGGTCCCGGCGGAGGGGAACATCGTGTAGAAATCGTTGGTGTAGAGCTGGCACTCCTCCTCCGTGTGGAAGAAGTTATCGGGAGTGAGCCGGTCCTTCGGGTAGCGGTCGAGCGCGTCCTCGCAGCTGCAAAGTCCGCACGCCGCCACACCGGTCAGTATATAAAGAATGTATTTTTTCATAACGGCAATCGCTTTAGAAGGTTAAGTTCAGACCCACGGAATAGGTCCTGCACCAGGGATAGACGTTCGACTTCTTGTCCGAATCGGCGGCAGCCTGCTCGGGATCGAGGAAATCGTTTTTCAGGGCGCTCCACGTGGCGAGGTTCTCGCCGCTGAAGTAGACACGGCACTCCTTGATGCCGACCTTCGAGGTCAGCCGCTTGGGAATCGTGTAGCCGAGGGTGAGGTTTTTCAGCCGGCAGTAGGCCAGATTTTGCAGGTAACGGTCGTTGGTATAGTAGGCCGTGCCCTGCGTCGAGTTGAGCGACGTATAGGCGCGGGCGCGCGGGAGATAGGCGTCGGGATTGCTCTCGCTCCACACCTGACTCATAAAATTCTTCGGAATGAAGGTCGCATAGGGACGGCTGTACGGCCCCCAGAAGCGCAGGTTGTCCGCGCCGGGATACCAGTCGAGCCGGCCGATGCCCTGCATGAACACCGAGAGGTCGAATCCGTACCACGAAAGGTTGAGCGTGAGTCCGTACTGGTAGCGGGGCGACGAGTTGCCGATCACGCGGCGGTCTCCCGGGTCTTCCAGCGTTCCCTTGCCGCCGTCGACGATACCGCTTCCGTCCAGGTCGAGGTACTTGATGTCGCCTCCGCGAACGCCCTTTCCATAGGCTCCCGTCGCGGAATAATATCCTGCGGCGACCTTCGAAAGGTCCACGCGCGAAGCGTACTCGGCGGCCTCCTCGTCGTTGCGGAACAGCCCGTCGACCTTATAGCCCCAGATTTCGCCGTACTTCTTGCCCACATAAGGGTCTCCGATCAGCCCCGAGGGGTTGTCGCACTTGGTGTACTCGGCCGTGTAGTCCGAGAACGTCCCCGTGATGCCGTAGCTGAAGGTGCTTCCGGCGAGTTTGAACGAGTCGCGCCAGCCCAGCACCAGTTCGTAACCTTTCGTACGGAGGTTGTTCGAGTTGACCTGCGGTTCGTTGGCGCCGTAGATCGAGGGCAGCGACTTGCCCTTGCCCAGGATGCCCTTCGTGTCGCGGATGTAGAAATCGGCCGTCAGCGAGAGACGGTTGCTGAACATGTTGAGATCCGCGCCGAGGTTCTTCGAGATGACCTTCTCCCAGGTCTGGTTGCCCGATACGGGATCGCTCACCGTGGCGTGCTGGCCGAGAATCGTACCGTCGAACGAATAGTCGCCCATCGAGCCCTTGGTCGTGATGGTCTGGATGAAGTCGTAGTAACCGATCTGCTGGTTGCCGAGCGAACCGTACGAAAGTCGGATCTTGAGGTTGTCGACCGTCTTGCGCAGCGGTTCGAAGAACGCCTCCTCGCTGATGCGGTATGCCGCCGAGAACGAGGGGAAGAAGCCGTAACGCTTGCCGCGCGGGAAACGCGACGTACCGTCGTAGCGTCCGTTGACTTCGGCCAGGTACTTGCCCTTGTAATCGTAAGCCGCGCGGTAGAACCAGCCCATGATGGCGTATTCGTTGCGGCCTCCGTTGAGCGTGAAGTTGGTCGTGCCCTTGGCGAGGTTGAAGTCCGAGAGGTCCTCGGACAGCAGTCCGTCGTTGGCCGCCGTGAGGTCGCGGTAATACTTGGCCTCGTAGTTGTAACCGGCGATCAGCGTCAGGTTGTGCTTCTCGCTGAAGGTCTTGTTGTAGGTTCCGTAGACGTCGGCCACATAGTAGTTCTGGTCCCAGACGACCTCCTTGTACTTGTTGGGGAAGCTTCCTTCGGGTTCGGTCATCACCTCGCCCGGATACTGCGAATACTGGACATTGACGCTGCGGTAGTCGTTGTGGAGGTATCCCTGCGTATAGCTGAAGTCGGCCTTTACGTTGAAGTTTTTGTGCAGTTTGAACGTGGCTTCGAACGTCGTGGTGATCTCCTGCGTCTTCTTGTTGCCGAAGCTCTTGCCCTTCTGCATCATGGCGCTGTAACCGTCCATCAGGTAGTGGGTCGACGACTGGGTCATCGAGGTGTGCGACACGGCCGTACCGTCGGGATTCACCGGCACGAACGACGCCAGGGCGTGCAGCGTGGGTTTGCGGAAGTTGTTATACTCGTCCTCGTAACCGTAATACTTGTAGTTCGACTGGAAGAACTTGGTGTTGCTGGCGATGGTCAGCCAGGGTTTGATCTCGGCCTGGAGCTTCACGCGGAAGTTGTAGGACTTGAACATGTCCGGCTCGATGCGGTTGACGCCCTTCTGCTGGTAATAGCGTCCGCTGACCATATAGGAGAGCGCCTTGGTTCCGCCCTTGATGTTGATGTTGTGGTCCCACGTCGGGCGGCTGTCGTCGTAGAGGTAGTTGTACCAGTCGAAGTTGGCCAGATAGACATACTGCTGACGGCCGTTGCGCCTGTCGGTGACGACCCACGGACGCGCCGGGTTCTCGGTCTTGTCGTTGCGCCGCTCCCAGAGAGCCTTGTAGTCGGCCTCGGTGTAGGAGGTGTAGGGGGTGTTCTGCGTGGCCATCATAAAGAAGTCGGCGATCTTGGCCGAGTAGTATCCGCGCGTCTCGTAGTCGGTCGAGGTCGTGGGGCTGGAGACGGAGAAATAGCCGTTGTACGACACTTCGGCCTTCTCGTTGTACTTGCCGCTCTTGGTGGTGATCAGGATGACGCCGAAGGCTCCGCGTGCGCCGTAGATGGCGGCGGACGAAGCGTCCTTCAGGACCGTGATCGACTCGATGTCGTTCGAGTTGATGCGGTCGGGATAGGTCTCGACGCCGTCGATCAGCACCAGGGGGCTGCCGCCGTTGGGCGAGGTCGTACCGCGGATGTTGTAGGTCGCTCCGGCTCCGGGCTGTCCCGACGAGAGCGTCACGTTGAGGTTGGGGATCACGCCCTGCAAGGCGCGGCCCACGTTCGACACGGGACGGTCTTTCAGCTCCTTCTGCGACACGGTGGCCACGGCTCCCGTGAGGTTGGCCTTCTTCTGCACGCCGTATCCCACCACGACCACCTCGTCGATGCTCTGCTGGGCGTAGGTCAGCACCACGTCGAAGAACGTGCGGCTTCCGACCGCCGATTTGTAGGTGTCGAAGCCGATGAACGACACTTCGAGCATGGCTTCGGCCGTAAGCGCCGGGAGGGTGAGCGTGAAGCTGCCGTTCATGTCGGTCGATATGCCCCGGGTCTGCCCGGCATCGGTCACGAGGACCGTGGCGCCGATCACGGGCGCACCCTTCTCGTCCTTGACGACGCCCTTCACCGTCTGGCGCTGGGGCGCGGCGTCCTTGACGAGGATGATCCTCCGGTTCTCGAAACGGCACGAGCAGTCGGGCAGCATCTGCCGCACCACCTCGGACACGGGCTTGCGCACGGCCGCGACGGACACGATCCGCTTGAGGTCGAAGTCGCCGTTATTGTAGAAAAACGTGTAATTGGTCAGTCGCTCTATCTCTTTCAAAACCTGTTCGACAGAGACGTTTTCCTTGGCAATGCTGACCGTGGGGGGGGGAGTTTGCGCCCGTCCTCCCGTGGTCAGAAAAAGCAATAGCAGGGCTGCACCAAGGATTTTAGCTTGGATAAGTTTACGCATGGGTTTGTAATTTAGGTAATGGTCGAAACGGCCGGAACGGATTCTGCGTTCCGGAAGTGAAAGCGGGAAAGTCCGGGTCCTTTTTACATAGGCACGTAATTTTTAGGAATTTTTCGGTTGTTTGGGAATGATCGTTATGCGCCGCCCTGCGCAGACGTAGTCCATCTCCACGACGAGCGACATGGCTTTCAGAATCTCCTCGATGCTTTCGTTGCGGATCAGCTTGAACGACATGCGCACCTGCCGGGTCCACGCCTCGGGAGCGTCGATCTCGACGGCGTACCAGCGTTCGAGGTTGGTGAGAATGTCGGCCAGCGAGGTGTCGTCGAACGACAGCGAGCCGCCCATCCACTGCGAGTAGTTGCGCGTCGAGACCCGCGAGCGCGAGGCGCGCCCCTCCTTCCTGTCGAACACCAGCCTGTCGCCGGGTTTCAGCGTCACGGGCGCCGGCAGACGGCCGCCGTAGGCGCGGATGCTGCCGTTGCAGAGAATGGCCTCCGTGGTCGCGAACTCGGCGTAGTTGATCACGTCGAACTCCGTGCCGAGCACCTCGATGTTCATATCCTCCATCTGCAGGATGAACGGACGGTCGGCATCGTGCCGGACCTTGAAGAAGCCTTCGCCGTCGAGTTCCACCACCCTGCGGCGCCCCGTCAGGTCGCCGTAGTACCGGAGCACGCTCCCGGCGTTGAGCCAGATATGCGTACCGTCGGGCAGTACGTACTCGCCCTTGTCGTGGGCCGAGGTGACGATGTTGGTTTCGATCTTCGTGCGCAGGTAATCCTTCACCACGACGTAGTTCGTTCCGGCGGCCAGCAGCACGACGGCGGCCGCGGCTGCGACGTTGCGCCAGATGCGGCGGACGCGGAACCGCTCGCCGCGGCGCATCGCCTCGTGGAGCCGTTCGAGTTTGCGTTCACGGCCTCCCGGCTCTTCGGCCCGGAGTCCGTTCCAGTAGTTTTCCAGCGCCCGCTCCTTTTCATCGCGCGAGGCGGGGTCGCGCAGCCACTCCGCGAAGCGCTGCTGCACCTCCCCGGGCATGTCGCTGCCGAGGAAGGTTTCGATAATGGTTTTTATTCGATTTACAGACATAACGATCTTTCCCGTTTCACCAATAAGACGGTTCACGCGGCCGTTACGCACGCCCGAAAGGTGAAAAAAGTTTTTTAGAAGAAAAACAGGATCAGCGTGACGAGTTTGCGCAGTTCGGACAAGGCCCTCGAAATCTGATTTTCGACGGTGCGTGTGGAGATGCCAAGACGCCGGGCGATTTCGTCGTTGGCGATGCCCTCCTCACGGCTCATGCGGAAGATGCGCTGCCGCTGCCCGGGCATCTTCTCCACCGCCAGCTGAATCAGCAGCAGCAGATCGCGGTTGTCCACGTCCGGAAGTTCGTATTCGGGCAGCAGATTGGTCTGCCGGGCGAAGTTGGTCCGCACCGCGCGGCTGTCGAAACGGTCGTATACGGCATTGCGGGCCATGCGGAACAGGTAGGAGCCGAAGGCCGTGACGCCGGCCATCGTGCTGCGGTTCTGCCAGATTTTCAGGAACAGGTCGTGGGTGATGTCCTCGGCCTCTGCCCGGTTCTTGAGCATGCGGCACAGAAACTCCTCGGTCTTCGCCGCATACCTCATGTAGAGGGCGTCGAACGACGCGCGGTCGCCGCGGGCAAGTTTTTCGAGCAGTGTTCTTTCGTCTTCCATGGGAAATAGCCGGTATGAACGGGGACGGGGTAAAAGTAGTAATTTTTTACTACTTCGTCGCGGCCCGTGCAAAATTTAGTCGTTTTTTCATTTCTGCGGCGGGCGGAAGCGGCGTTTCGGATTCCAGACGCCGGAGACCTTTCGTTTCGATAATCGAAACGCCGCCTCCCGGAATAACCGATTATCGAAACCGGAACGGCGATAATCCGTTCGATACACGAAATTAGAACATCGCATTTCGGATTGTTTCGATTTTCGTCTTGGTTCGCCCGCTGAAATGGCGTACGTTTGTACCAGTTCCGAAAGGGGCTATGAAGAATTCAGTTTGCATGTAGTGACGCCCACAGAAGTTGGAAGGATTGCTTGACAGTGACGCAACTATGTTCCGCACATCCGGAGGCTTCGAGGGGAGGGTTGTGAAACCCTCCCCTTTCTTTTTGTGCCCGCCGGAGAGACTCCGCATCGGGAACGGGGCGTCAGCCCAGCTGGGCGACGATCTCGCGCTGACGCTTGAAATAGTGGATGCGCCGCAGCTCTCCGCTGCCGGATATGAGCGTCGAAAACCGGCTCTGGGTCTTGATCCATTTCTTCACATATTCGTACATCAGCGGATCGGGCGTCCGCAGTCCGTTCAGCGAGAACATTCCGATGTTCACGGCCTGGTGTCTGCTGGTCGTGACATAGCTGTACGACGACTCGAGGTCGATGTCCGAAAGATAGAGGAAGATCTTGTTGCCGTTCTCGAACTCCCCCTTGACCGCCACCGTCTCCATCTCGTCGAGCATGGCGAAGAGTTCGTCCCGGAGCACGCGAACGCTCTCCTGCGAAATCAGGTGCATCTCCCGGTAGGCGCGCAGGGCGTTGAGCCAGTGCTTGAAATTGCTGTCGTCGAAGATCAGGTAGGTCGTCGCGACCGACTGCACCCACCGGACATACTCCCGGCAGTTGCGCCGCAATTCCGCGGGGAGCTTCAGCTCCTCGAAGGTCCTCACGGCGGGGTTGCCCACTTCGTGCTGGTAAAGCCATTTGAAGAGCTTGAACCGGTTCAGGTTGTCGTATTTGCCGTAGAACTCCGCCGGCAGCGAATTGGTCGCCATGGCAAATTCGGTCGTGGGGTCTGACGCCACCTCGCGCATAAAGGCGATGTCGCGTTCCAGAATCTCGTTATAGGTTTCGAGCGGCGCCGTGAACTCCTTGAACTTGAGCTGGAACGACAACTTGTCCGTAGCCGCCAGCCCCACCACCCGGTCGAGCGAGAAGTGCATCCGCGCGCACAGCGCGCTGGCTTCGCCGAAGGTGAACGGCACTTCGCCGCGCAACCTCCGGTAGGCGGCCTCGCGGCCTATGTTCAGCATGTCCATCAGCAGCAAAGCCGGATTCGAATGCTGCGGCGTATGCGCATGGATCGCCTCGATCAATGCGGCATTCGATTTTTCAAGCATAGATGTAGTCAACAAAAAATTCTCTTCCCAAGTCGCAAAGATACGAAAAAACCGGACGGTTGCAAAACAGAATCGCGCCCGGCGGGGGGGGGTGGACAGACGCGTCGTCGCCCGCGGCGCCGAAGATCCGAATGTCCGACCCGGAACGGCAGGCTGCGGTTCCGGTCCCCGGGATACGAAAAGAGGAGGGTCTGTGCAGGCCCTCCTCCGGAATCGGTGAACGGATCGCTTATTTTCCCAGACCCATCTTTTCGATGAGGGCGCGGGTTTCGGGCTTGTGGCCGCGGAAACGCACGTAGAGTTCCATCGGGTGCTCCGTACCGCCCTTCGAGAGGACGTTCTCGCGGAACGACGAAGCCGCCTCGCGGTTGAAGATGCCCTTCTCCTTGAAGAGCGAGAAAGCGTCGGCCTCAAGCACCTCGGCCCACTTGTAACCGTAGTATCCGGCGGCGTAACCGCCCGAGAAGATGTGGCCGAAGGCCGGAGCCATCGCCGTTCCGGAAACGACGGGCAGCACCTGCGTCGGGGCCATCGAGACGGCTTCGAACTGCTCCACGTCGCCCTCGAACGGCTCGGTGAGCGTATGCCATGCCATGTCGGTCATGCCGAACGACAGCTGGCGCACGTTGGCGTAAGCCGCCAGATAGTTCTGCGCGGCGACGATGCGGTCGACGATCTCGGCGGGCATCGGCTCGCCGGTCTCGTAGTGCACGGCCCACAGGTCGAGGAACTCCTTCTCGGTCGCCCAGTTCTCCATCAGCTGCGAGGGCAGTTCCACGAAGTCGCGGTAGACGTTCGTGCCGGTCTGCGACTCGTACTTGCCCTCGCCCAGCATGCCGTGCAGGGCGTGTCCGAATTCGTGAAGGAAGGTCTCCAGCTCGTCGAACGTCAGCAGCGACGGAGCCGTTTCGGTGGGCTTGGTGAAGTTCATCACCAGCGACACCAGCGGACGGATCTCCTTGCCGTCCTCGATCTTCGTGCCGCGGAACTCGGTCATCCACGCCCCCGAACGCTTCGACTCGCGGGGGAAGAAGTCGAGATAGAGGACTGCCATGAAGCGTCCGTCGGCGTCCGTCACGTCGTAGGCCGTCACGTCGGGATGGTACACCTCGATCTTGTCGTCGGGCGTGAAATTCAGCCCGTAGAGCTTGTTGGCCAGCATGAAGACGCCCTTCTTCACGTTTTCGAGTTTCAGGTAGGGTTTCACCAGCTCGTCGTTCAGGGCATATTTCTCATCCTTGTATTTCTCGGTGTAATAGGACCAGTCCCAAGGCATCAGCTGTCCCTTGAAACCGAGCGTAGCGGCGTAGTCGCTCACCGTGCGGTAGTCGGCGTCGGCATAGGACTTGGTCGCGGCCAGCAGTTCCGCGAGGAAGTCGTTGACCGTTTTCGTATTCTCGGCCATGCGGCGTTCGAGCACGTAATCGGCATAGCACTTGTAGCCCAGCAGGTTGGCGATCTTCAGACGCGTATTGGCGATTTTCTTCACGATCTCCGTGTTGTCGAACTCGCCGCCCAGCGCCCTCGAATTGCTGGCTTTCCAGAGTTTCTCCTTCAGTTCGCGGTTCGAGGAATAGGTCATAAACGGCAGGTAGCTGGGATGTTGCAGCGTCACGGTCCAGCCCTTCTCGCCGCGGGCCTTGGCCTCGGCGGCCATGCCTTCGCGGACGAATGCGGGCAGCTCGGCCACCACCTTCGGATCGGTGATGTTGAGCGTGAATGCGTTGGTCGCGGCCAGCGCGTTCTGCCCGAACCGGAGCGTCAGCCCCGAGAGTTCGGAGGTGTACTTGCGGTAAAGCTCCTTGTCGGCGTCGGAAAGGGCCGCGCCGCTGCGAGCGAAACTCTGATAGGTGTCCTCGAGCAGTTTCCTGTCCTCTTTGCGAAGACGTCCCGGATGCTCGTAAACCTGTTTCACCCGGGCGAACAGCTCGGGATTGAGCGAGATGTCGTTCGACAGTTCGGTCAGCTTGGGCTGCACGCGCTGTGCGATCTGCTGCATTTCGTCCGACGTGTCGGCTTCGAGCAGGTTGAAGAAAAGCCCCGCGATGCGATTGAGCAGCTCGCCCTGACGCTCCAGCGCCACGATCGTATTGCCAAAGGTGGGTTTCTTGGGGTTGTTCACGATCGCGTCGATCTCGGCGCGCGAGCAGGCGATCGCGGCATCGAACGCCGGTTCGTAGTCCGCGAGTTTTATCTCGGAGAACGGCGGGGTCTCATGGGGCGTATCCCATGCGGCCAGCAGGGGATTCGACAGATCGAGTTCGGGCAGCTGCGCTTTGGGGATCGAATTGTCGGCGCAGCCTGCCGCCATAGCGGAAACGGCCATAATAAACAGTACTTTTTTCATTATCATATCAAATTAGCGGTTTCTTTTCCGATGGGTTCGAGTTTCAGTTTTCCCGGGCGGCGGATGCCGTTTCGGCGGCGGGAGCGGCGTCCTCGCCGGACGGTTCGGGTTCATTCAGAAGCCCCCGGCCGCGAAGCATCGCCCGCTTGTCGGGGTCCTTGCCGCGGAAGTCGCGGTACATGGTCATGCCGTCCTCCGAGCCGCCGCGGGCGAGGATCTTGCGGCGGAAATCGCCGGCGATCTTCTTGTTAAAGAGGTCGCCGCTCTCGCGGAAGGCCTCGAAGGCGTCCTTGTCGAGCACCTCGGCCCACGTATAGAAATAGTAGCCCGCAGAGTAGCCGCCGTCGAAGATGTGCGAGAAATAGGGGTAACGGTAGCGCGGCTCGATCTGCGGGATCAGCCCGCGTTTTTCGGTCAGGGCCTTGCGCTCGAAGGCCATCGGGTCGAACGGCTCGTATTCGGTGATCGAGTGGATGTCCATGTCCGAAAGCGACGCGGCGATCAGCTCGGTGGCCATGAAACCCTGGTTGAAAAGTTCGCTGCGGCGCAGTTTGTCGACGAGGTATTTCGGAATCACCTCGTTCGAACGGTAATGCACGGCATACTGCTTGAGCACCTCGGGATCGAACGCCCAGTTCTCCATCAGCTGCGAGGGCAGCTCCACGAAATCGCCCTCGACCTCCGCGAGTCCGCGGTACTTCACGTCGTGGAACAGGAAGTGGAGCGCATGCCCGAACTCGTGGAACAGCGTCTCGGTCTCGTCGAGGGTCAGCAGCGCGGGATTGCCCCCCGCCGGGCGCGTGAAGTTGCAGACGACCGACACCACGGGCGCCACACGCTTCCCGTCCTCGTAGGTCTGCTCCACGTAGTTGCCGCACCACGCGCCCTGGCTCTTTCCGTCGCGCGGGAAGTAATCGAAATAGAGCACGCCCAGATGCGACTGGTCGACGTCGAGCACCTCGTAAGCGACCGCCTCGGGGTGGTACAGCGGCACGACGATCGGGCGGAACGTGATGCCGTAGAGCCGGTTGGCGAGGAAGAAGATGCCTCCCTGCACGTTCTCCAGCGAGAAATAGGGCCGCAGCATCTCCTCGTCGAGGGCATATTTCTGCTTGCGGACCTTCTCGGCGTAATACCACCAGTCCCACGACGCGAACTCTCCCTCGGGGAAATCCTTCCGGAACAGCTCCTCCATCTCGGCCAGCTCGCCCTTGGCGCTTTCGAGCGCCGGGGTCCAGATCTCCTCCAGCAGGCCGTACACGGCGTCGGTCGTTCCGGCCATCTCGTCGTCCACGACGTAGGCGGCATACGAGGGATAGCCCAGCAGGTGGGCCTTCTCCGTGCGCAGGCGGATGAAATCGTTGATCAGCCGTTTGTTGTCATACTCGTCGCCGTTGTTGCAGCGGTTGAGGTAGGCCTTGTAGATCTGCTCGCGCAGTTCGCGTTTCGACGAGTAGGTCAGAAACGGGATCAGGCTGGGCTTGTGCAGCGTAAAGACGTATTTGCCCTTCCGGCCCATCGCCTCGGCCTTTTCGCGGGCCAGATCGCGGGCCGTGGCCGGGATGCCGTCCAGATCGGACGAGGCGAGTTCCAGCGCATAGTTGTTGTTCTCGGCGAGGAGGTTCTGCCCGAACTTCACGGCCGTGAGCGACAGCTCCTCGTTGATCGCCTTCAGACGCGCCTTCCGCTCGGCGTCGAGCAGCGCTCCGGCGCGCACGAAACTGCGGTAGGTCTTCTCCAGCAGACGGCTCTGCTCGGCGTCGAGTCCCAGCGCGGCGCGACGGTCGTAGACGGCTTTGATCCGTTCGAAAAGTTTCCCATTGAGACGGATCTTGTCGGCGTGCGCCGCCATCCGGGGCATAATCTGCTCCTCCAGCGCCTGCATTTCGGAGGTGTTCTCCGCGGCGCAGAGCATCCCGAAGATCAGCTCGACCTGCGAAAGCATCTTTCCCGAAGCGTCGTAGGCGAGGATGACGTTCTCGAACGTCGGCGCGTCGTTGTTCGACGTGATGGCGTCGATCTCGGCCTCGTGCAGCGACATGCCGCGTTCGATCGCGGGCAGGAAGTGCTCCGGTTCGATCTTGTCGAAAGGCGGCACGCCGTATGGGGTCTCCCATTCGGCGAAAAAAGGATTTTCACCCACGGTTTTCCCGGACTTGCAGGATATGAATGTCATAGCCAGAAAAAGTGTTAATAAAGCGGTGATACGTTTCATCGATCGTGTTATTTTAGTAACTTTGTCGCGCATTATTCGACAAAGTTAGGGAAAAATCTGTAAATAGAATAAATAATAGGTCTCCAATCATGCAACTTTTCTACGCGCCGGACATCGTCCCCCCGCTTCATACGCTGAACGAGGAGGAGTCGAAACACTGCATCCGCGTACTGCGACTCCAGTGCGGCGGGCGCATCCATATAACTGACGGACGGGGCAATTTATTTTGTTGCGAAATCACCGACGACAATCCCCGGCGCTGCACCGTGCGGGTCGTCAGCGCCGAAACCGGATTCGAAAAACTGCCTTACGCGCTGACGATGGCCGTCGCGCCGACCAAAAATTCGGAGCGTTTCGAGTGGTTTTTGGAAAAAGCCACCGAGGTGGGCGTCACGGCCGTCGTGCCGCTGGAAACGGAACACAGCGAACGCCGGGTCTTCAAGCCCGAGCGGGGCGAGAAGGTCGTCACCGCGGCGCTGAAACAGTCGCTCAAGGCCTACCGCCCCGTGCTGCATCCGCTCACCCCCTTCCGCGAAGCGGTGCTGTCGGCCCCCGAGGGGCGGAAGTTCATCGCCCACTGCGCCCCGGCGCAGTCGCCCGCCGGGAAGGCCTACCTGGCCCGCACGCTCCGTCCGGGCGAGACGGCCACGGTCTTCATCGGTCCCGAAGGCGACTTCTCGCCCGGCGAAATCGCCTTCGCGCTGGCCAACGGTTTCGAAGAGATCACCCTCGGACGACAGCGTCTGCGCACCGAGACCGCGGCCCTCGCGGCGGTGGTCATGGCATCGGTGGTCAACGGTTAAGAATACGATAAATTTCTGAAATATGCTTTTTCTCTACCTGCTAATCGCCCTGACGGCGGTGGCGGCGGCCATTTTCGCCACGCCGCTGCGGCGCAAGGTCTGGACTGCGCTGGCCCTCACGGCCGCCGGCGCCCTGTGGTGCTCGGCGCGCGCCGTCGGCGTGCTGGCCGGAGCGGACAGCGGCCCCGTGTGGTCGATCCCCGGCACGCTTTTCGGCGGCGACACCGGCTCGATGGACGGGCTTTCGGCGCTGTTCGTCGTGATCATCTCGGTCGGCGCCGTCGCCGCCGTGCTCTACTCGCGGGGCTATCTGGCCCACTGCCTTGCCGAGAAATCCCCGGCCCACATCTCGCTGCACTACACGGCGCTGGTGGCGATGTTCTACGCCATGCTGGGCGTGGTCCTTTCGGACGGCGGCTTCTCGTTCCTCTTTTTCTGGGAACTGATGACCGTGGCGTCGTTCCTGCTGATCCTCTTCGACGCCCAGCGGCGCGAAGTCCGGCGCGCGGCGCTCTCCTACCTGATTATGATGCACATCGGCTTCGTGCTGCTCGTCATCGGCTTCGTACGGCTCGACGCGGCCTGCGGCGCCGCCACGTTCGGCGCGCTGGGCGACTACTTCCGCACGCAGCCGGGACTGCCGCTGCTGCTGGTGTTCCTGGCGGGCTTCGGCATGAAGGCGGGACTTTTCCCGATGCACGTCTGGCTTCCGGAGGCGCACCCCGCAGCCCCGTCGCACGTCTCGGCCCTGATGTCGGGCGTGATGATCAAGACGGGCGTCTACGGCATCCTGCGCGTGACGGCCGCGCTGGGCGAACAGCCCCTCCTGCACACCGCCGGAGTGATCCTGCTCGCGGCGGGCGTCGTCACGGGCCTGTGGGGCGTGATCCTCGCAGCCATGCAGAACGACGTGAAACGCCTGCTGGCCTACTCCTCGATCGAGAACGTCGGCGTCATCCTCATCGGACTCGGCGTCGCCGCGTTGGGCAAATCCTCGGGCAACCAGCTCGTCGCGCTGTGCGGCGTCACGGGCGCCCTGCTGCACACGCTCAACCACTCGCTGTTCAAGAGCCTGCTCTTTTTCGGCGCGGGCAACATCCTCTCGCAGACCCATACCACGTCGCTCGACGCGCTGGGCGGGCTTGCGAAGCACATGCCGCTCACGGCGATCCTCTTCTTCACGGGCACGGCAGCCATCTGCGCCCTGCCGCCCCTCAACGGCTTCGTCTCCGAGCTGCTGATCTACCTCGGGATGCTCGACGGCATCGCTTCGGGCAGCAACGTGCTGGCGTCCGCCGCCGGACTGGCCGCGCTGGCGCTGATCGGCGGACTCGTCGTCCTGGCCTTCACCAAACTCTACGGCACGGTCTTCCTCGGCTCGCCCCGCACCCACGAGGTCGCCGAGTCGTCCGAGGCCGACGCCTTCCGCATCGCGGCGATGGCCCTGCCGCTCGCAGGCATCCTTTTCGTGGGGCTGTTCCCCCGGGCGGCCGTCTCGGCCGCGACCCGAGCCGCGGGCTTCTTCCTCCGCACCCCGGCCGACGCCGCCGACTGGCTGCTCTCGCCGCCGCTCGCCGCCGCGGGACGCACGGCCTGGATTCTGATCGCCGTGGTGTGCCTGCTGCTGTGGCTCCGCCGCCGGACGCTGCGCACGCGCACCGTCGCCAAGGGTCCCACATGGGGCTGCGGCTTCACGACGCCGAACGTCCGGATGCAGTACACGGGCGAATCCTTCTCCGAAGGGCTTCAATCCATCGCCACGTCGCTGACCCAGAACAGCGGCCAGGGCTCCCCCGTGGGCAAAGGCGAAATCTTCCCCGCGGCCCACTCGTTCGACATCGGCCACCGCGACCGCATCGGCCGGCTGTTCGCCGCCTGGTGGGTCGAACTGCTGCGCGTGATCAACCAGCGCGTGATGCGCCTGCGCACGGGCAAGATCAACCATTACATCCTTTTCGCACTGGCTTTCCTGGGGCTGGTGTTCCTGTTGTCGGTATTTAACGCGATTTAAGATGGCAGCACTCAACACACTCCTTCTTCTGTTGGCGGCCCTGGCGATTCCGGGACTGATCAACCGCACCCGCGCGCTGCTCGCGGGCCGCAAGGGCATCCGCTTCGCCCAGCACCTTTACGACGTGCGCCTGCTGCTGCGCAAGGGCGCCGTCTACTCTCCCACGACGACCGCCGTGTTCCGCGCGGCCCCGTCCGTCACGCTCGGCACGGCCCTCGTCGCCGCGCTGTTCGTCCCCGTGGGCGACCTGCCGTCCGCGCTGTCGTTCGAAGGCGACCTGATCGCCTTCGCCTACCTCCTGGCTCTGGGCCGCGTGGCCCTCATCCTCGCGGCGATGGACACCGGAAGCTCGTTCGAGGGCATGGGCGCCAGCCGCGAAGCCCTGTACGGCGCGCTGGTCGAACCGGCGCTGATGCTCGTCTTCGGCACGCTGGCCCTGCTGTCGGGCTACACCTCTTTCGACGCGATCTTCTCGGGCGACGCCGTGAACGGCGTGCAGCTGGTCGTGGTGCTGCTGCTGGCGGCCTACGTGCTCGTGAAGATCGTCTTCACCGAGGCCGGGCGCGTCCCGGTCGACGACCCCCGCACGCACCTCGAACTGACGATGATCCATGAAGTGATGTGCCTCGACTACTGCGGCGTCGACCTGGCCTATATCAAGATGGCCGGATGGCTCAAGACCGCCGCGCTGTCGGTGCTCGCCGCCGACGCCGTCGCCGCGACCTGCTGTCCCCGCTGGTGGGCGGCGGCCCCGCTCGCGGTGCTCGTCACGGGGCTTTCGGTAGGCATCGTCGAATCGACCCAGGCCCGCAACAAACTCGCCCGCAACACCACCTTCATCCTCACCGTCGCGGCGCTGGCCGTCCTCGTGTTCTTCACGGGCTACCTGCTGCAACTTAACATCGGTCTGCAATGATACTTCCGCTGATCATCCTCTACGTCGTGACGCTCGTCTATCTGGCGATCACCGAGCGTTTCCGCAATTTCGCCTCGCTGATCGGCCTTCAGGGGTGGCTGCTGTTCGCCGTCGCCCTGGTGCGGCTGCACGCCATCAACCCCGCCGAACTGGCCTTCATCTGCCTCGAAACCCTGCTTTTCAAGGGCATCCTCGTCCCGGGACTGCTTTTCGCCGTCATCCGCCGCACGAAGATCAACCGCGTCTCGCGCTCCGGCTCCACGCAGTCCGGCTCGCTGCTGCTGTCGCTCGTGGCGCTGGCCGTGAGCGCCTCGGTCACCTATTACATCGCCGACACGACCATCGACCTGGTGTTCTTCGGCGTGGCCTTCTACTCGCTGTTGAGCGGACTGATCCTGATCGTCATGCGCCGCCGGATCTTCTCCCACATGGTCGGCTTTCTGGTCATCGAAAACGGCGTGTTCCTCTTTTCGACGGCCATCGGCGTCGAGATGCCGCTGCTGATCAACTTCGCCATCCTGCTCGACATCCTCATCTCGGTGCTGATGCTGGGCATCTTCTTCACCAAAATCGACGGCAAGCTCCATGCCGACGACGCCGATTCACTCACCAACGTAAAGGACTGACGCCATGATCTGCTACCTCATTTTCAGCGTCCTCATCGCGGCAGCGGCCTTCACGGTCCGCCGCCGGAGCCTGCTGCGCCTCACGGGCGCGGCCTTCTACGCCGTGCAGGCGGCCTTCGCCGTTCGGATCGTCGCCGGAGGGCTTTACGGCGAGACCTCGGCCGTGTGGTTCGCCTTCGACGCCGCGGGCACGCTCTTCTACTGCCTGCTCTGCATCGTCTCCGCCTTCGCCTTTTTCCACTCGAAGGCCAGCCTCCACGACTGCGACCTGCGCCAGACCCGCACCTACGCGGGCCTGCTGATGCTCCTGACCACAGCCATCGCGGGAGCCTATTTCGCCTCGAACCTCGCCGTGACGTGGATCTTCCTCGAAGCCACCACGCTCTGCTCGGCGGGCATCGTCTACCACCGCCGCACGGCGCAGGCGCTGGAAGCGGCGTGGAAATACGTCTTCGTCTGCTCGACGGGCATCGCCATGGCCTACCTGGGCATCCTGCTGCTGGCCGCCGCCACCGACTGCGAGTCGCTCGACTACGCCACCGTCGCCGCCGCGGCCCCGGGCGGCAGCGCCCTCTACCTGAAGACGGCCTTTCTGCTGATCCTCTGCGGTTACAGCTGCAAGGCCGAGCTGTTCCCGCTCTACACCGTGGGCGTCGACGCCAACTTCGCCGCCCCGGCCCCGGCCTCGGCGCTGATCTCCACGGGACTGGTCAACGCCGGGTTCCTGGCGTTGCTGCGGGTCTACAAACTGCTCGCCGAGACCGAAGTCTTCCCATGGGTGAAATCCGTGCTGCTGCTCGTCGGCGTACTGTCGCTGGTGGTCGGCGCGCTGTTCCTGCGCCGCACCAACAACTACAAACGCTTCCTCTCCTACTCCACGGTCGAGAACATGGGCATCGCGGCCATCGGGCTGGGCATCGGGGGCATCGGGGTCTGGGCCGCCGTGTTCCACGTCGTCTGCCATACGCTCATCAAGAGCAGCCTGTTCCTCCAGATCGCCGTCGTGCGGCAGGTCTACGGCAACTACCGCATCAACCGCATCGGCGACTACATCCACATCAACCGCGTGGGGGCCGTGGGACTGCTCACGGGGATGGTCGTGCTGGTGGCCTTCCCGCCCTCGCCGCTGTTCCTCTCCGAGCTGATGATCCTCAAGCAAACCATCGCCGACGGCCGCTGGTGGCTCGTCACGGGCATCATGTTGCTGCTGTGCCTGGTCATCTACTTCTTCTGCTCGCGCCTGCTGCGCCTCTGCTACCAGCCCCGGCAGGACGAACTGCACCCCTCAGCGACCGACCGCGCACTGTCGTGGTCGGCGCTGTCGCTGCTCGCCGCCGCCATCGGGCTGGGGCTTTGGCAGCCCGCATTTTTCCGGGAACTGATCGACCGAATCGCATCGCTATGAATTACTACGTAACCGACAATACCGGCGCCTCCGTCGCGCTGAACGACATCCCCGAAGTCTCCTACGCCGCCTTCTACGAGGACCTTCGCGTAAAACTCTCCGACGCACGCTACCATGCGGCCCACTATTTCGCCCTCCCGTCGGGCGACCGCATGCGTTTCTTCTTGCTGCTGCTCGACGACGCCGAGCGCCGCGTGCTGATCACTTCGCACGCCACGGACTACTACGACGAGACGGCGCTCCCCTCGCTCACAGCCCTGCACCCGCAGATGCACCCCTTCGAGCGCGACATCTCGGAACGCTACGGCATCCGTTTCGACGGCATGCCGTGGCCCAAGCCGCTGCGGTTCCCCGCCGGGCGTTACGACCGCCGCAGTTCGATCGAGAACTACCCCTTCTACACGATGGAGGGACGCTCGCTGCACGAGGTCAACGTCGGGCCGATCCACGCAGGCGTCATCGAACCGGGGGCCTTCCGCTTCATCTGCAACGGCGAGCAGGTCCTGCACCTCGAAATCGCGCTGGGCTACCAGCACCGGGACGTCGAGACGGCCTTCGAAACGACCGCGAACCGCCTGCGGCAGATGTGCCTTGCGGAGTCCGTCGCCGGAGACAGCGCCGTGGCGCACGCCACGGCCTTCGCCCGGGCCGTCGAGAAACTCGCCCGCCGCGAAGTCCCGGCCGCGCTGGAGTGCGAACGCGCCGCGGCCCTCGAACTCGAACGCATGGCCATGCAGATCGCCGACACGGGCGCCCTCTGCATGGACGTGGGCTACCAGCTGGGGCAGGTGGCTTCGGAGGCCCTGCGCACCATGACCATCAACACCACGCAGGCGTGGTGCGGCAACCGCTTCGGCAAGGGGCTGATCCGGCCCCTCGGCACCGACCACCCGCTGACGGCCGAAAAGGCGGCGATGATCCGTGCGAACGTGCGCGAAATCGCCCGCCGCTACGACCAGGTGCGCCGCGACATCAAGTCGTCGCCCTCGCTGCTGGCCCGCTTCGAACAGTGCGGCATCGTCCCGCGCGACGAGATGCAGCGCATCGGCGGCGTGGGTCAGGCGGCCCGCGCGAGCGGTCTGGCCCGCGACATCCGCACGTCGCACCCCTGGGGCGTCTTCGCCGGGGCGCTGCGCCACGAAAGCATCGTCAAAACGCATGGCGACGTGATGGCCCGGCTGATGGTGCGCTGCCGCGAGGTGCTGCAATCGGCAGGATACATCGACCGCCTGCTCGACCTCCACGGACAGGAATGCGGGAACGCCGGACACCCGCGCCCGGACTATGCGGCGCCGCTGGCTCCCTCGTCGCTCGCGTTCGGACTGGTCGAGGGATGGCGCGGCGAGACCTGCCACGTTCTCCTGACCGACGCCGAGGGCCGCATCGCCGCCGCCCGCATCAAGGACCCGAGCCTCCACAACTGGCTGGCGCTGGCGCTCGCCGTGCGCGGCGAAGGCATCTCCGACTTCCCGATCTGCAACAAGAGTTTCAACCTCTCGTACTGCGGCCATGATCTGTAATCGCACCGTTTGGCAACCCTCATACACTCCGTTCGCTGCGTACCGCCGCGTTTACAAACCGGACCCAACTCCACCCCGCCCCGGCGGGGACTTAATGCCCGGAAAAGAATTGGCCGTCACGAGGCTTTTCGTTAATTTTGTTCAATTATTTATTCAAAAATGATCCTCCCAAAAATACGCGTACTGCACAGCCACGGACGGCAGGCGATCCCCGACCTCGACGCCGTGGAGCTGACCCCCGAATTCCGGGGCCGTCCCTGCCTGACCGAGACCCGGGACGCCGACGACGCCGAGCGCGCCGCGGCCGTCTGCCCCACGGGAGCCTTCACGGCCGCGCCCCTTGCGCTCGACCTGGGCCGCTGCCTCTTCTGCGGCGAATGCGCGCGCATCGCGCCCCGCAACGTCCGTTTCACCAACGACTTCCGCATCGGCTCGCCCACGCGCGAAGGACTTGTCGTCCGTCCGGGCGACACCCGCATAGCGTTCGACGCCGGAAAGGTGCGTCCCGAAATCCGCCGCTGCTTCTCCCGCGCATTGCAGCTGCGCGAAGTCTCGGCCGGGGGCGACGCGTCGGTCGAAATGGAGCTGGGGGCCACGGGCAACGTCAATTTCGACCTCGGCCGCTTCGGCATCGGCTTCACGGCCTCGCCGCGCCATGCCGACGGCGTGGTGGTCTCCGGTCCCGTCACGGTCAACATGGCCGAGGCGCTGGAAATCTGCTACGACGCCGTCGCGGAACCCAAAATCCTCGTCGCCTGCGGTTCGGAGGCCTGCTCGGGCGGACTTTTCGCCGACAGCCGCGCCGTCGACCGCACGTTCTTCGACACCCACACCCCGGACCTCTGGCTGCCCGGCGCACCGACCCACCCGATGACCTACATCGACGGGATGATGAACCTGCTGGGCCGCAAAACCCGCCAGTGACGATGCAACGGCTGACAACCATATTCGTCTCGTTCCTGAAAATCGGGATGTTCACCTTCGGAGGCGGCTATGCCATGCTGCCTCTGATCGAACGCGAGCTGATCACCAAACGCAAGTGGATCGAGCAGAAGGAGTTTTTGGACCTGCTGACCCTCGCGCAATCGGTCCCCGGCCCGATCGCCGTCAACACCTCGGTATTCGTGGGTTACAAGGTCCGCGGACTGCGCGGCGCAGCGGCGGCCCTGCTGGGCACGGTGACGCCGTCGTTCGTCATCATCCTTGCAATCGCCATCTTCTTCGCCGGCATCCGCCAGAACCCCGTCGTCGACGCGGCCTTCAAGGGCATGCGCCCGGCGGTCGTGGCGCTGATCATCGGCCCGGTGCTCACGCTCTCCCGCGGCATGCACTGGACGATGCTGGTCGTCATCGCCGCCTCGGCCCTGGCCATCTGGTGGCTCGACTGGTCGCCGATCTGGATACTCGCCGCGGCCGCCGCGCTGGGCATCGCCTGGGAGTTGACAATGGCAAAAAAGGTGAAAGGTGAAAGGTGAGTTTTGCGGTTGAGCGAGGGCAAAGCCGACAAGCAGGTTTTACCGACTCCCAACTTTTAATTTTTAATTCTTAATTAGCGCAGCTATGATCCTCTGGCAACTCTTCATATCCTACCTCAAGATCGGATTCTTCGGATTCGGCGGCGGCTACGCCATGCTGTCGCTGATCCAGAACGAAGTGGTCGTGCAGCACCAGTGGATGACCGCCGCCGAATTCGCCGACATCGTCGCCGTGTCGCAGATCACGCCCGGTCCCATCGCCATCAACTCGGCGACCTACGTAGGTTACAGCGTCGGCGTCCAGACCGGACACACCTGGTGCGGCATCTTGGGTTCGGCGATCGCCACTTTCGCCGTCTGCATGCCGTCACTGACGCTGATGATCCTCGTGGCGCGTTTTTTTATGAAACTCAAAGGGAACCGGCTGGTCGAAGGGGCCATGCGGGGCATGCGGCCCGTGGTGATCGGCATGATCGCCGCCGCGGCTCTGCTGCTGATTTTCCCCCACGGCGACAACCCCGACGACCGGAACTTCATCGACGCCTGGAGCTGGGCGCTCTTCGGCGGCGTTTTCGTGGGTTCGTGGCGCAAGGTCAACCCCATCCTGCTGATCGTCCTCTCGGCCGGGGCGGGAATCCTGATTTACTACGTATTCTAACCCGACACACCATGAAAAAATCCTTAAAAAAACAGTTAAAAAAGTGGAATATCGGCGACTATGTCCGCCAATTCTCGATCGTTACGGGCGGCGTGCTGCTGACGCTGTGGCTGACGGCCAAAATCGCCGACTCGGCAAAACAGAGGGAGGTGCGGCAGGCCATGCAGCTCGTTGCGCTCGAACTGCGCGACAACCTGCAAGTTATACAGGATTACAAATGGATGTACAACGACGAGAAACGGGTCGCATACCGCCTGAAGGAGCATGATTTCTCGCTCGACGGCCTTCCCGCCGATACGGTAGCTTACTATACCCGGCGGATCACCGGCAGCATGGGAAAACCCTACCGCTTCCTGACCGACGCGCTGGAGATGTTCAAGATGACGGGCATCGCGTCCGACATCGCCGACAAACAGATCGTCATCGACCTTCTGCGCTGCTACAACGAACTCGGGGCATTCGACAACTCGATGAATATCTACTACGACCAGCGCATGAAAGCCATCCTGCCCGAACAGATGGGGGAAACCTTGTGGTCTGCGGATACGAATATCGACAAGGCATTCGGCAAAATGCTCGCCAGCAAAAAGGTGCGGAACTGGCTCGGTATGATTCCGAGGGCTTTCGACTCACGCTACTTCGAGACGAATGAAGAAAAGCTCGAAACAATGATTGCCGAGCTGGAAAAACGCTACCAGTAGATCAAGTGTCCGCGGATCGGTCAAAAGCCCCGCGATCAGTCCTACCGGAGGTGTAAAGATCACGCTGACGAGGAGTGCTCAATCGCCGTAGTCGTCCCGGTGGGCATACCCGACCGGTTCTTCCACTTCGGTGGAAGAACCTTCTTTGAGGAATATCCCGGAATCGAAGCGCCGGGCAGCCTGATGCAGGGGTATGGACATCTCCGTTCCGGGTTTCACAGAGCCAGCAGCATGGCTCCGCCCGTCAGCGCCAGCAGCAGGAACGCGGCGAAGAACAACAGCCCCAGAATGGCGACGACGGTTCCGACACAACCCCATCGCTGCCCTCCGCCGGGCAGCGGATCGGTCAGCAGGGCGACGATCAGCCCGACGAGCGGCGTGAAGATCAGGCTTATCAGAAACGCCCAGCCAAAGCCGATACGGCGGTGGCTGCCGATGATGCCCACCAGCACGGCGAGGAAACAGCCGCTCAAAATTCCGAATATCACTGCAAGAATACTCATATCACGAGTTTTAAGGTTGATAGAATCCGTCTAAACTCACGGGCGCAGAACCGAAAGGAAAAAGGAACGAAGCCTCCGGGAGCTCCTAAAACCGGCGGGCCGCAGCTCGCGGAGGCGGCTATGGAGCAACGCGCAATAGCAGGCCTCCGCAGGGCGGAGCTGCGGCCTGCCAACTTGCCCCGGCAAGTTGAAACCGATTTCTTATGCCCTTTTCGGCCGCTGCAATTTCGCAGTCTGCAACTGCCGTTCTGCGCTCGTATTCATAGAACCGGCGTCTTACGCCTGCGCCGCGGAACGCGACACGGGATTCCGACTTGAGGACGGCTGCCACAACACAGCGCATCCCCCGCGCCCCCCCCGCAAACCCTACCGCGTAAACCGGTAATAGGTTCCCAACGGCAGCTGCTTGCCGGCCCGGTCGGTGAAACACAGCTCGCCCCACTGCTCCTCGCGCGGCGCGCCGAACGCCTGCCTCACAGCCGTGCGTGCCAGCGTCGACGAGAGGCCCATCGAGTAGAGGTTCAGCACCAGAAACGCCCCCCGGGGTTCGAGCAGCTGCGCGCAGCACTCCAGCATCTCGCCGATGTTGTCCTCCAGAATCCACCGCTCGCCGCCGGCCCCGCGCCCGTAAGCCGGGGGATCGAGGATGATCCCGCGGTAAAGGCTCCCGCGGCGCACTTCGCGCCGGACGAATTTCAGCGCATCCTCGACGATCCACCGCACGCCCTCCAGGCCGCTCAACTCCATGTTCTCGCGCGACCAGGTCACCACCTGCCTGACCGAATCGACGTGCGTCACCTCGGCCCCGGCGGCCCGCGCCGCGAGCGTCGCCCCGCCCGTATAGGCGAAGAGGTTCAGCACCTTGGGGGCGCCACCTCGCGCAACGCCCGAACCGACAGCCGCAACACGCTCGCCATCAGTAGGTCCGTCTCCGGCCAAAGCCCGGCAGTTGTCGTAGATGAAATTCCAGTTGGCGGCCTGCTCGGGGAAGATGCCCACGTGCTTGAACGACGTAAGCCCCAGCCGCATGCGCAGCCGCATCCGCTTATAGGCATACTCCACCACCCAGCGGTCGGGCATTCCGGGCGCGAGACGCCATTCGCCCCGCTCGTCGCTGCGCGCATCGCGCCGAAACGAAGCGTCGGCCGTGCGCCGCCACTCCTCTTCGGCGAGCGAACGCCTCCAGATGGCCTGCGGCTCGGGACGGCGCGTCACATAACGCCCGAAGCGTTCCAGTTTCTCGAAATCCCCCGTGTCGAGGAGTTCATAATCCCCGAAATCGGGCGTCAGCTGTTCCTGCATACATTATTTTATAAATAGTTACACACCTTCCGGCTCCCGCTTTTCAAGCGGATCGACCAACGACATTTCGCAGGCCTCGCAGTCGAACGCCAGCCGGTAACGGTAGGCGCCGTGTTCCAGAAACAGGTCGCCGCGCAGCCGCGGATGCTCCCGAAGGCATTCGCCGATCTCGCGGCGGATACAGTAGGCCGAACGCAAGACCACATGCCCGGCGGTCGTCGGCGCGAGGTCCAGCCCCCGTTCGATCTGCCGCACTCCGTGGTCGCGGTAGAACGCCTCGGCCAGCCGGTTGGTGACGTTCTCCTCGGCCGCAAGCCGTTCCGACGGATATTTCGCGGCGGGATTCTCGGGCAGAATGCGGTGTTCCGGCCGCCGCTCGCGGCGCGCTCCGGCAAGTGCCGCCAACGCTTCGCGGCGCAATTCCGCAGCCAGCGACGCCGGCACGAACCACTCCGCGCCCCGCACTTCGGCTTCGCGGACCGCGAAGATCGTGTCGCCCGACTTCATCGCCTGCGCACGCAGTGCGGCGGCATTGGCATCGGGATTCTTCGCCGGGTCGAGCCGCACGGCCCGCACGGCCGAGGCCGCAACGCCCTCGCAATCCGTATAAGTGAGTTTCAGTCCTTCGGCCGTCGCCTCCGCCGCGGCCTTCGCCGGAATCACCCGCCGCGTGCGGCTGCGCTCCACGGCCAGCGTGAAACAGCGGTCGAAATTGCGGCGGACCTCCGCCCCGGGCGTGATCCCCTCCATGCGATTGGGCGTGATGCGGCGACCCTCCACGGCGTTGACGTTGGTCCCGGTCACGCCGCGCGGCGTCAGGAAGCAGATGCCGTCGCCCGGCGCAAGATCGTGCGCACCGTCGAGCGTGAACGTGCCGCCCGAAACGCCCGCCACGCGGCCCACCCGTTCGCCGACCGCCTTCGGGGTGTCGAACGACGCCACTCCGGCGCGCTTTCCGTCCAGAAAATAGTCGGACTCCCCACGTGTAAAACTCTTCGACGGATCGGGCGTGAAATCCGGGACGCTCTCGCCGACGGACGACCGCACCAGCCCCGGCCGCAGGGCCAGCGCCTCGTCCACCGCCCGGCGGTAGTGGGCCACAACGTTCCGGATATAAGCGAGATCCTTGAGCCGACCTTCTATCTTGAATGAAGTGACGCCCGCATCCAGCAGATCGCCAATGCGTTGCGAAAGATTCATGTCGCGCACCGACAGCAGATGCTTCCCGGCAATCCAGGTACGGCCCTTTCCGTCGGTGAGGTCCCACGTCAAGCGGCAGGGCTGGCTGCACGCCCCGCGATTGCCGCTGCGCGCGGACATCGACCGCGAGAGGAAACAGCGGCCGCTGTACCCCACGCAGACCGCCCCGTGGACGAAGCATTCGACCTCGGCCGCGGTGGCGGCGCAGATGGCCCGGATCTCCTCCAGCGTGAGGTTGCGTTCGAGAATCACCCGCGCAAACCCCGCCTCGCCCAAGAACCGCGCCCCCTCGGGCGTGCGGTTCGAAACCTGCGTCGAGGCGTGCAGCTCCACCGGAAGGTCCATCCGCCGCAGAGCCATGTCCTGCACGATCAGCGCATCGACGCCCGCGTCGATCAGGCTGCGGGCCTGCCGTTCGGCGGCCTCCAGTTCGTCGTCCCACACGAGCGTGTTGAGCGTGGCATGGACCCGCACTCCGAAGCGGTGGGCATACTCCACGACCCGGGCGATCTCCTCCGCGGAGTTCCCCGCGGCCTGCCGCGCGCCGAACCGCGCGCCGCCGATATAGACCGCATCGGCGCCGTAGTCCACGGCGGCCGCGGCCGCAGCGTAATCTTTGGCAGGAGCTAACAGTTCGACGAGTTTCATTTTTTTCTTTTTGCAAAAGTAACAAAAAGCGGTCAATATCGGGACGTCGCGGACGGAAAATCGCGGGAACCGCCGCCGGGACGGACATTATCAATTATCATTCAGCGGCTTACGCCCCAAATGGTCAATATATAACAAACATCCTTCTTTTTCACCGGACCGGAAATATCCCTGCGATGACAATATCCGACAAGCAAAACAGTTGCAGCCGCAAAACGGCCATCATTCTTCAAAATCGCTAAAAATCAACATTATACACACGCATAACACCGAAAAACAAACAATACGAAAAGACTTTTACGACAATATTTTCAGGATTTCCAGAAAGCATTCGGGCAAATTTTCGTATATTGTGCCGCAAATAAACAAGTCCAAAAATTTCGCACGATGCAATTTTCAGCAAATACGGTTCTCCGGAAACGGGATACCGTACCCATTCATTTTTTATTCCTAATCCAATTTTTATGAGAAGATGCTTTACGCTATTGACGGTTCTCGTCCTCTGCACCTCAAGCGGCTGCGACGACAAGAACAAAGAGGAGGTCGCGGATGTGATCGTCCTCTCGCGAAGTAGTGTCGCGTTCGCCCAGAAAGGCGGAACGACCACCGTCGCGGTAGCCACGCCCTCCGACTGGAAGGTGAGCTGTCCGGACGATTGGGTGACGCTGGCCTCCGAAGAGGGCCTGCTGACCATCTCCGCGGCAAGCAATACGACCGACAATGTCCGCAACTCGAAAATCACCGTGGAAACGGCCGGCGACAAACAGGAAATCGCCGTTCACCAGGCATTCTCGTGGGAAACGGTCCTGCTGTCCACCACCGCTTCGGAGGAAATTTCGCTGGATTCCGAAGGTGAGAGCGTTCTCTTCACCGTGGTCTCCAACGGCCAGTGGAGCGTCACGAGCGACGCCGACTGGGTTTCGGTCGAAAGCGACCCGGTCAGCGGAACGGTACGCGTCGGCGCCCCGCGCAATCCCGACGCCCACCGCAATGCGACGCTCACCGTCCGGGCGACCAAAGGCTCCGCTACGGAATCCTGCAAAGTGACCGTTTCGCAAATCTCACGCGAGGAAAACCCCTACTACCAAATGCTGGGATATTACGGACTTCATGCGGAAAACTGGTATTACGGCCGTGAACCGATCGGCGTGAGCGGCACGGGTACGTTCTGCACCGTCGAAGAGAAAGAGTACCGCAAGAGTTTCTACATCAAGAACCTGTTCCTGACGGGCACGGTCGTGGAAGCCACCTACGACAAAAACAGCCAAACCATGTCGATCGAACTGGGCAGGCTCTGCTACACCCGCGAGATTTCCCCGACGGTCTCCCGCTTCCACTACCTGTACTCGATCAACATGCAGGGCGGAGGTTTCCACAACGGCATGCTGACCGGCAGGCTGGGAGAGGGCTACAACGACGACGCGGACGAAACCCGCAAGGCGATCCTCCTGAACGGTTTCGAATCGCCGTACACCACGCTGGGCATCATCGGATACCAGGAGCAGCAGTGGCTGTCGTTCGGCGACCTCTACTACGCCACCGGCACGATGTATCTCGTGGACTGGGACATTCCGGCCGACACCGGCACGGCCCCGACCTCCGTCACCCGGGCCGCCGACGGCATCGCACCCTCGGGCAGCACCTTTCCCGTATCGAAACATTAAACCGCAGCACACATGAAAAAATTATATGCACTGACAGCTTTACTGCTCGGCATGATGGGGTGCTCCGAAGAGACGATCACCTACACCAACCCCGTCCCGGGCGACGAACCGTCCGGCATTGCGGCCGAACTGGGCATCTCGTCGAAAAACACATGGTTCGCCGCTGAAGACGAACGCAACGCCTCGATCGGCTTCAAGAGCCTGGGCGGAGAGGTCGTCGTGGACATCCAGACCAACACGACGTGGAAATACGACGCCGTCAACGCCGGCTGGCTGACCATCGAGAAAGACGACGTCGCCGACCAGCTCGTCCTGAACTGCGAGGGCAACAAGGTCGAGGAGCAGCAGCAGGCTACGATCACCATTACCGCCGGCGACAAGACCGCGACCATCTCCGCCACGCAGAACGCGTACGGCACGCTCGAAATCGCCGCATCGAAAAACAACTTCCAGATTCCCGCCGTCGGCGAACTGACCGCCGAATTCGAAGTGCAGTCGACCGACGAAGACTGGATCTTCGAAACCAAAGACTGCCCGTGGCTGCTTCTCGAACAGCAGGGCGACAAAGTCACGATGACGCTCGACCCCAACGAGGAGATCGAGGACCGCGAAACGACCTTCGTGCTGATTGCCGGCGAGGGGGGGGGAAATCCCGTCTCTGAAACGATCCGCGTCACGCAGGACCGCGCCGTCTACGTCAACGTTTCGCTAAAAACCATTCCACTCTCGCCCACTCCCACCGAATCCGACAAAAAAGAGTTGGGAATCAGATCCAACTACGACTGGGAGTACACGCTTTCCGAAAATTCCGACTGGCTCTCCGCCACGAAAACCGAGCAGGGACTTACAATCACCGCAGAGACCAATTCGAGCGGATCGTCCCGCACCGCAACCATCACCGTATCGGCCGGCGACGGCAAACAGAACCAGACCGAACAGGTCGTCACCGTCTCCCAGACCGGCCTGGACCTCGACGCCTTCATCCTCGGAATCGACATCACCTCGTCGAGCCTGAAGACCTATCTGCCGTTCGACAAGGCCATCGACGCCACCATCGACTGGGGCGACGGCAGCATCGAGGAGAACGTCACCTCCGCCTACCCCTCGCACACCTACACCGACCCGGGCTACTACATCGTCTCGGTCAAGGGCAACGTGACGTCGCTCAACTCCTACGACATCCCCGACTACGGACTGGGCAACCAGTTCAAGGAGGTTTACAACTGGGGCCGCACGGGGCTGACCTCAATGGTGCGCGCATTCCAGAACTGCCGCGAGCTGAAACGGATTCCCTCCGACAACACCGAAGCCTTCGCCAAGGTCACCACCTTCCACTATGCATTCACCGACTGCCGCGTCCTCGAAGCCGTTCCCGACGGGCTGTTCGACCATGCAACCGAGGCGGAAACCTTCGCCTACTGCTTCCAGAACTGCAACATGGTCACCGAAGTGCCCGCCGACCTGCTTTACAACTGCACGAAGATCACCTCGGTAGGTTCGCTCTTCTCCGGCACGGCGATCACCCAGATCGACGAGGATTTCTTCTCTCGCAACACGGAGCTGACCGACTGTTCGATCATCTTCTCGAACGGCAAACTGAAGACGGTTCCCGAAAAACTCTTCGCCAACAACAAGAAGGTGACAACCTTCAACTCGCTGTTCGCCAACAGCGAGTCGTTCGAATCCGTCCCGGCCGGCCTGTTCGCCAACAACCCCGAGGTCGACTCGTTCCGCATGCTCTTCTCGGGAACAAGCCTGAAATCCGTCCCGGACGGCCTGTTCGCCAACAACCACAAGGTCACCAATTTCCAGAGCGCATTCAGCAAAACGGCCATCCAGAGCGTTCCCGCCGACCTGTTCGCAGGCTGCGGCAAGGTGACGACCTTTATGAGCTGTTTCACCGGATGCAGCGAACTGCAAAGCGTCCCGGCCGAGCTGTTCAAAAGCAGCGGAGCCTTCACGACCGTGACGAAGACCGCCTTCAACAACATCTTCAAGGACTGCACCTCGCTGACCGAAGTGCCCGCAGGGCTGTTCGACGGCTTTACCCTGGTCACCGCCTTCAACGACGCCTTCAACGGCTGCGCGTCGCTCACGACGCTCCCCGCAGGGCTGTTCGCCACCAATACGGCGGTCACCTCGTTCACCAATGTCTTCAAAGGCTGCACCTCGCTCAAAAGCATCCCCGAAGGCGTCCTCGGCGGACTTTCCAAAGTCACCTCGTTCTCGGGCCTGTTCGCTGGCTGCACGGGGCTTGAAGAGATCGGCGCCAACATCATCTCCGGCTGCGCCGCCTGCAAGAATATCTCCTCGATGTTCAAGGACTGCGACAACCTGAAAACCGTTTCCGCGGAGGCTTTCGCCGGCGCACCCGCGATCACCAGCATCGGCAGCCTGTTCGAAAACTGCACGCTGCTCGAAAGCGTTCCGGAGGATATTTTCGCCGGGATGCCGAATCTGGCGACCGCTACCAGCGTATTCGCGGCGTCGGGACTGAAAACGGTTCCCGCCGGTCTGTTCAGCCGCAATCCCTCCGTCACGACCTTCGGCAAGGTGTTCCAGAACTGCGCCACACTGACGACGCTGCCCGACGGACTGTTCGCTGGCAACCCGAAAGTGACGACCTATTCCAACGCCCTGGAGAACTGCACGGCCCTCGAATCGGTCGGCCTCCTCTTCGGGAAGAGCACGGCCTCGGCCAAATGCGACCGCCTCTTCGCAGGGGCCACGGCGCTGAAGAGCGTGCCCGCCGGAATCTTCGACGGACTGACCGGGGCGACGGCCTTCAACAACACATTCTCCGAATGCTCCGCCCTGGAGACGATTCCGGCAGGGCTCTTCGCCAAGAACGTCAACGCGACCACCGTGGCCCAGTGCTTCCTGAACTGCACCCGCCTCACGACGGTTCCCTCGCGCCTGTTCGAAGCCAACACCAAGACGAAGACCCTGACGGAGATGTTCTCCGGCTGCTCGGGAATCGAAAGCATCGCGCCGGACGCCTTCACGGGACTGAACGGCACGTCGCTCAATTTCCAGAAGGCATTCCTCAACTGTACGTCACTCCGGGAGATCCCCGACGGGCTGCTGAAAACCACGCAGATCTCAACCTACACCAGTCTGTTCGCCGACTGCACGGGACTGGTCCGCGTCGGGTCGGAGGTGTTCAACTGCGCTTCGGCCACCATGTTCAATTCGGTCTTCGACGGCTGTACGTCGCTCGAAGAGGTCGGCAAGAACATGCTGGTCAGCCCCGTCAAACTGACCAGCGTCGCGAATCTCTTCCGCGATTGCGGGATGCTCAGGAGCGTTCCGGTGAGCCTGTTCGACGAAGCCGTGAAGCTCAAGACGCTGACTTCGACCTTCCAGGGCTGCGCGTCGCTCGAAGGCGAATCGCCCTACACGGTCGTCGACGGTGTGAAATACCACCTGTACGACCGCACGGCGGAGAATGCCGCCGCCTCGGGACTCACCGCGATCACCGCCGCCAAGAGCAGTTTCGCGGGATGTACGAAACTCTCGGACTACGACAAGATCCCCACCACATGGAAGGAATAGACGAACACAAAACGATCCCGAACATGAAAAATACGATAATATGCAGCATCGCAGTGCTGTCGGCCGCACTGCTGGCAGCCTGCACCGAAACCACCCGGATATGGCCGGAGGAGGGCGAAAGCAAGGCCTACGTGGAGGTGTCGAGCCAAAAAGTGATCTTCGACGCCGACGGAGGCAACGCCGTGATCACCGTGGCGACGAACGCCGACGGCTGGGACTACGCCGCCGAAGGCGACTGGTTCACCGTCGCCCGGCAGGACGGCAACGCCCTGCTGGTCGAGACCCTGATCAACGCCGGAGCCGAAACCCTGACGGGCAAACTCACGGTCAGCGCCGAGAAGAACGGGGAGACCGTTTCGCAGGAGGTCGCGCTCGTACAGCGCGCCGAACGGAGCGTCAACCTGAGCGCCGAAGGCACGGCCAACTGCTACATCGCCCGGACCGGCGGCGTCTACAAATTCGACGCATCGGTCAAGGGCAACGGCGGCGGCGACGGAGTCAGCGACTACATCGCCAACTACGGACTCGCCATCGAGGACGGCGCCTTCGCCGAACTGCTCTGGGAATCGCGCCACGACGGCGACAAGACCATGTCGCGCGAAATCATCGACGGCGCGCCGATCTACCGGGGCGGCTACGTGACCTTCTCGACGGGGCGTTCGGAGGGCAACGCCGTGATCGCCGTGAAGGACATCAAAGGCAACATCGTCTGGAGCTGGCACATCTGGGTCTGCAACGACGAAATCACGGCGCACGACCACATCGACTCGGAAGGCAAAGTCGCCGCCGTGATCATGGACCGCAACCTCGGAGCGCTGAACAACACCCCGATGGACGTGGGCAACCGAGGCATGTTCTACGAATGGGGCCGCAAGGACCCCTTCACGCCTTCGCGCTCGCCCTACCACGCGGATACCGACGGCAACAACGTCCCGGCCTACAACGAACCGAACACCGCGATCGGCGACGGAACGGGAACATGGGTCTACAACGCGCAGGCCGCCGTGCTCGCCACGCCGCCGGCCAACATTCCCAATTCGATCCTGAACCCGATGACCTACCTGCAATCGCCGTACAACGGCCACGCCGACTGGTACTGCACGGGAACAGACCCGAAGGCCACGCATCCGGGACTGTGGGGTCCCGAAAAGACCATTTTCGACCCCTGCCCTCCGGGCTACAAGGTCCCGGGACCCGATCTCTGGGGCATTCCCGCCGGAAACAACTCGATCACCAACGGCGGCGCAGCGGCGGATTACGACGAAACCGGCGTCAGCGCCAAATGGGACTGGAACGCCTACGAAGACTGCGGGCGCCGCTGGAAAAACACCGGCGACTACTACCCGATGGCCGGCAACATCTACTACACGGACTACATCTCGGTGAGCATCTGCAACTACACGGGCGGCATGGCGTTCTACTGGACCGCCCAGGCGACTCCCGACGCGACGAAGTCATCGGCCTACTTCGTGAACTTCAACCCCAACTGGTGCAATTACAGGCTCGGCGAGCACGACTGTTCCGCACAGATACGCTGCATCCGGGAATAACACTAAAAACTGATCGTCTATGAAATATCCATTCAAATCGCTTCTCCTGGCGGCAACCGTCCTCGCGGCGGCATCGTGTGCCAAGGACGACACGCAGAGCGGCGGCGAAGAGACCGCGGGTCCCGTCATCGTCAACGCCTCCCCGGCGGCCATCGGCGGCGAGATCATCCTCAAACTGAAGACCGAGGCCTCCGGCATCGTGGAAAAGAGCCGCGCGCAGGGCGTTTCGAAAGGCAGCGGCATCGACGAGATCGACCGCATCCTCAACACGGTGAACACCGTACGTTTCGAACGGCTCTTCCCGGACGGCGGGCGTTTCGAAGAACGCACCCGCAGGGAAGGCCTGCACCTCTGGTATTACGCCAAATACGACCCGTCGGTCCCGACGAGCGAGATGGCCAGCCTGCTCTCCTCGTGCAAGGACATCGAAATCATCGAATACTCGCTGGCCGCCGAAACTTCGGACCACCGCCGCGCGGCATCTCCCGCCGCCGGGGCGCAGAGCGTCACCCGCGCCATCGCAGACGAGGTGCGCAACGTCCCCTTCCCGTTCAACGAGAGCGAACGCTCGCAGCAGATGCAATGGCACTACAACAACACGGGAAACATCTTCGCGCAGACGAGCCAGCTGGGCGCCGACGCCAACGTATACGCTGCCTGGCAGCTCTCGACGGGCAATCCCGACGTGATCGTCGCCGTCGTGGACCAGGGCGTCAAATACGACCACGAAGACCTGGCCGCCAACATGTGGGTCAACGAGGCCGAACTGAACGGCACGCCGGGCGTCGACGACGACGGCAACGGCTATGTGGACGACATTTACGGCTACAACTTCACCAAGGAGACCGGCGAACTGGATTTCTCGGCCGAACTGATGCACGGCACGCACGTCGCCGGCACGATCGCCGCCGTGAACAACAACGGCGTGGGCGTCTGCGGCATCGCAGGCGGCTCGGGCAGGGGCGACGGCGTGAAGATCATGTCGTGCGAGATTCTCGGCAAGTCGGAGTCCGGATCGTCGGGCGCCGGACTGGCCGGACAGATCCGCGCCATCAAGTACGCCGCCGACAACGGCGCCGTGATCTGCCAGAACAGCTGGGGATACACCGCCGGAACCATCTCCGTGACCGACTGGACACGCGGTTCCTACTCGGCGCTCTCGCGTGCCATGGAGTACTTCAACAAATATGCGGGACTGGACGAAAACGGCAACCAGACAGGCCCGATGGCCGGCGGCATCGTCCTCTTCGCCGCGGGCAACGACGCTTCGAGCGAGGTCTGCTATCCCGCCGCCGACGCCAACGCGATCAGCGTGGGCGCAACCGCGTTCACGGGCGCCCCGGCCTACTACACCAACTACGGCACATGGGTCCGGATCTCGGCCCCGGGCGGCGACCAGATGCTGAGCAACGCCTACGGCGGCGTTTACAGCACGAGCGTGGCCGCCGACGGCTCTTCGGGCTACGAAGGCAGCCAGGGGACCTCGATGGCCTGCCCCCACGTGTCGGGAGCCTGCGCGCTGGCCGTCAGCTATTACTACGGTGCTGAAAAACGCAAGGGCCTTACGGGCGAAATGCTCCGGCAGGCGCTGTTGAGCAGCACCCAGTCCGTCGACCGCTACTGCACCGGCAAATACCAGCAGTATCTGGGCAACATGGGCATCGGCAGCCTCGACACCTACAAGCTGCTGCGGAACATCGCCAAGATCGACGGCATCCCGGCGCAGCGGGTCGGCGTGGGCGACACCGTCAGCATCGACCTGGGCGACCACTTCACCGCCACCAATGTCCTGGGGTACACCGTTTCCGTTCCCGACCTCGTGAAGATCGAACTTCGGGGCGGAGTGATGAAGCTCACCGGCCTCAAGAAAGGCCGGACGACGATCATCGTCTCGGACGGCGCGGCCATTCGCAAACCGATCGAGGTAACCGTCGAATGACACATTCACTAACGCAAAAGAGAATCAAACCTATGAAAACCTTTTATAAATACGCGGCATTCGCGGCGGCGGCTCTCGCGGGACTGTGCGCCTGCTCGTCGGACGACGACGCGGCGGAGACCGGCTCCGGCCTGCAACCCGTCGCACAGCCGCAGATCATCGTCAGCGACCTGACGACCACCGGATTCACCCTCCGCTGGGAAGCCGTCGACGACGCGGGGTCCTACGTCTACACGTTCGACGGCGGGAGCGAGACCTCGACGACCGGCTGCCGGCTGGAATTCAACAGTCTGGAACGGCAGAAAGAGTATGTCGTGGCGGTCAAGGCCTGCCCCCGGGACCCGGCCGAATACACCGAATCCCCCTTCACCTACATCCACGTGCTGACCGACGATCTGGAGCAGCTTCCCCAGCCGAAGATCACGCTCGGCAGCGCCTATGCGTCGAAAACCGTCATCTCCTGGACCGAAGTGCCCGAAGCGGAACTCTACGAGTTCTCGGTCGACGGCGGGGAGGTGTCGACCACCCGAAACCGTACGGTCATCCTGTCGAAACTCGATAAGGGCCGCACCTACTCCTTCTCGGTGCGCGCCATGACGTCCGACGCCACGCGCTTCACCAACTCGGAAGCCGCACAGCTCTCGTTCGTCACCTCGGACGCCGACGTTCCGCCGCTGGTCATCGCCCCGACGACGATCATCTCCGACGCCGTGGCATTCGACATCTACGCCTCCAGCGACGAAACCTACTATTATGAAATTCTCCCGGCCACGACCTTCGCCAAGTATTCGCCCGAAGAGCTGATGAACGCCTTCCAGACCTATATCGTCGAATTCGCCAAAAAGCAGGGCATCAGCCTCCAGCTGGCCATGGCCTCGATGCTCAAGTCGGGAACCCAGAGCCTCCAGATGACGGGACTCACCCCCGAGTTGAGCTACGTGATCTTCGCCTTCGGCATGGACCTGCGAGGCAACATCACCTCGAACCTCTCCTCCACGCAGTTCAAGACCACGGCCGACGGCTACTCCGCCGGTCCGAACTACGGCGGCAGCGACTGGTTCACGCAGCGGTTCTACATCACCAACGCCTACCTCGCCCTGACGGGTTACGGCTGGACCAACTCCGTGTGGACCCACTGGAAGGGAGACGACGTGACGGACGTCCGCTACCGTACGCTGACGACCAAGCTCTTCAATCAGGTCTTCTCCGATCCCTACGACCGACAGGCCATCGCCGCATTCCTGAAAGACCCCAATTACGGAGTCCAGTTCAACCCCGAGCTGCTCTCGGCGACGGTAAACAGCGCCGACGGTTACAACGGACTTACGGAAGGAGTCAGCGCCGGCACGTCCTACACGCTGCTCACGCTGGCCACCTCGTCGAGCGGCGCCGAAACGGTCTGCGTCAACTCCGTCACCACGAAGACCAGCACGGCCGCAGCCGCGTGGTTCGCAGCCGCAGCCTCGACCAACGCCAACTACGGCCCGACGCACAACACCGTGGCCGGCGTCATGAAGGGCATCGACATCGCAACGGTGCGTTACGCGATTTTCAAACAGAGCGCCCTGGCGAACGTCAGCACGGACAACTATCCGGCCGTGATCGAAGAGTTCGGACACGACCTCAAGGAGGAGTACCTCCCCTACATCAACGGAAACGGCTTTGCCATCCTCTTCACCGGGGAGAGCGGCGTAACGCCCGAAACCACGTACGTCTTCATGGCGACGGCGACCAACACGGTCGGCGACAAAGTCACCAAATGGGGTTCGGCGACCACCAGCGCGGCTCCGGACGCCGCCCGGGCGAAGGCGCAGGCTGCAACCCGAACGGACGAACCGCTCCGGTCGCCCGCCGGGAAACCCATCGCCAACCCCGAGAAGTTCATCTACCCGATGGAGAGCGTCCAGCTGCCCGCCGGAGCGAAACCCGAAGGCGACCTCTGGACCATCATTCACAACACGCACAACATCAAATAAGAGTACATCTATGAACAAGATAGCAGCAATTCTCTGGTGCATCCTGTCACTGGCATGGACGACGGCCTCCTGGGCGCAGAACGTCGCCGTCAGCGGCAAAGTCACCGGAGCCAACGGCGAAGCCATCATCGGCGCGAACGTTCTCGTGGAGGGCACTACGCAGGGCATCACGACGAACGTCGACGGAGACTACACCCTGACGAACGTCCCGGCCAACGCCACGCTCGTCGTCTCCTACCTGGGCTACAAGACCGAGAAAATCCCTGTCGGCAACAAGACCCGCATCGACGTCACGCTCCGGGAGGACACCGCCGAGATCGAAGGCGTGATGGTCGTGGCCTACGGTACGGCCAAGAAGGAGTCGTTCACCGGTTCGGCCGCCGTCGTCAAGGGCGGCGAACTCCAGAAGCGCGTCGTGGGCAACGTCACCAAATCGTTCGAAGGAACCGTAGCCGGCGTGCAGGTCGCCTCCGGCGGCGGCCAGCCGGGCGAAGCGGCATCGGTCATCATCCGCGGCATCGGGTCGGTGAACGCCTCGGCGACACCGCTATACGTGGTCGACGGCATCCCCTTCGACGGGTCGCTCAGCGCGATCAACCCCGCGGACATCGAGACGATGACCGTGCTCAAGGACGCATCGGCAGGTGCGCTCTACGGCGCCCGCGGAGCCAACGGCGTCATCGTCATCACGACCAAGAAGGGCAAGAAGGACAAAATCCGCATTTCGTACAAGGGCAACGTCGGAATCGCCTCGCGCGCCATCCCGCGCTACGACCTGGTCGACATGAAAGATTACGTCGAGATGAGCTACGAAGCGCTGCGCAACAGCGCCCAATACGGCACGGGCATGGATTTCGAGGGCGCGAGCCGCTACGCCGCCGCCAACCTCGGCCAGCAGATCGGCGGACTGAAGAATCCCGAATACTACAACCCGTACAAGAATTACACGTGGGAGACGCTGATCGACCAGTCGACGGGCAAGATCCGTTCGGATGCCAAAGCTGCATGGAACGAGAACTGGCTGGACGAAATCAGCGACAATTCGGCCATACGCACCGAGCACATCGTCTCGGTGAACGGCGGTTCGGAACGCGCCAACTACGTCGCATCGCTGGGATACTACATGGAAGACGGCATTCTCCAGAACACCGACTTCTCCCGCTACACGGGCCGCGTGGGCGCCGATTCGCAGGCCAAGAGCTGGCTCAAGATCGGCATGAACGCCAACTTCGCCCACAGCGAATCGAGCTACCAGAGTTTCGAGGACGCAAGCACGTCGAACGTCTGGTACACGGCGCAGTTCATGGCCCCGGTCTATCCCGTCTACCTGAAGGACATGGCCGGCAACAACGTGCGCGACGCCGACGGGCGGCTGCAATACGAATACGGATCGGAGGATGACAACGGCTACGCCAACCGCCCCTCGGCCCAGGGCTTCAACTCGAAGGCCGAACTTTACAACAACAAGGCCTACTACACCCGCAACTCGCTTTCGGCGCGCAGCTACATCACCTTCGGGACGGTCAGGGAGGAGGCCCGGCTCTACGGACTGAAACTCACGATGAACTTCGGTACGGACTACACCGACTACCAGCGCACGCTGGTCTACGACAAGGAGCACGGCAATGCGGCCCAGCAGGGCGGACGCCTCAGCAAGACCAACACCCGCACGCTGAGCTACACGTTCAACCAGCTGCTGACCTACGACCGCACGTTCGGCGACCACTCCCTCAACCTGCTGGCCGGCCATGAGTACTACCGCTACAAGTACAACTACGCCCTCGGCGAAAAAACCGGCATCGTCGGCGGGATCGACGAGTTGGGACCCGCCGTGACGACCACCGACAACAACAGCTATTCGCACAACTACGGCGTGGAGTCCTACCTCGCGCGCATCAACTACGGCTTCAAGAGCCGTTACTACATCGACGCCAGCTGGCGAACGGACGGTTCGTCGCGCTTCCATCCCAGCGACCGCTGGGGCCATTTCTGGTCGGTGGGCGCCTCGTGGCGCATCTCCGAAGAGCAGTTCATGGAGAACACCCGCCAGTGGCTCGACAACCTCACGCTGAAGGTTTCATACGGCGTACAGGGCAACGACAACCTGGGAACCTATTACGCATGGCAGGGTCTCTACGACTACACGTGGCCCAACGCCACCGATGCGGGCGCCTTCGTCGACAAGCTCGAAAACAGGAAGGTGACCTGGGAGAAGAACGGCAACCTCAACGCCGGCATCGAAGCCACGATGTTCGGCGGCCGACTGGGCGTTTCGGTCGAGTACTACAACCGCAAAACGCGCGACATGCTGCTCAACAGTCCGCTGCCGATCTCGACCGGATTCACGGGCTTCAACGACAACGTCGGCTCGCTGCGCAACCAGGGACTCGAGGTCTCGCTGCGCGGAACGATCCTCGACAAGCGCGACTTCCGCTGGGACGCGACGCTGATGGGTTCGTTCAACCGCAACAAGGTGCTCTCGCTCACGGGCGGCCAGGATGTCATCACGTCGGGCATCCGCGTCATCGAGGTGGGGCGGCCGATCTACACCTTCTACCTGCCGAAAACGGCCGGCGTGGACCCCGCCACGGGCAAGCAGCTCTACTACGCCTACTGGACCCAGACGGTCAACGACGAGGGGGCGCTGGTGAACACGCGCTGCGACGAGTACATCACCGACAACGTGGCGATGGCCACCTTGAGCAAATACTACCACGAAAGCCGCGAGCCGAAACTCTTCGGCAGCATCGGTTCGACGTTCACGATCCTGAAGAACATCGACGTCTCGTTCCTGACGACCTATTCGATCGGCGGATGGGTTTACGACGGACTCTACAACGGCTCGATGTACGTGCAGTACGCCGGCAACAACTGGCACAAAAACGCCAAACGCCGCTGGCAGAAGCCGGGCGACAAGACCGACGTGCCGATGCTCGAAGTGGGCGGCTCGTACGCCACGGCCAGCAACTCGCTGATCGACGCCTCGTACTTCGCCATCAAGAACATCACCGTCGGCTACACGCTTCCCAAGCGCTGGCTCAAGAAGATCGACATCGAGTCGCTGCGCATCTACGCCACGCTGGACAACATCGCCATGTTCAACCACATGGACGGCATGGACCCGCAGTATAACTTCACGGGATCGGTGGCTTACAGCTACACCCCGTCGCGCGTGATCGCATTCGGTATCGACCTGAACTTTTAACCACGGGAGAAAACAACTATGAAAAAAGCAATATATCTTATCATCGCACTGATCGGCTTATCAGCCCCCTCGTGCAGCGACTCGATGCTCGATTTCTCCCCGACCGACTCGGGTTCGGGCAAGGAACTGCTCAAATCGGCATCCACGGCCATCACTTCGGTCAACGGCGTCTACCGCTCGATGTGGACGGCCGGATGGTCCACGACCGCAAACACCCACCAGTGCTTCGGCATCGCGGCCTACAACCTGGCGCTCGACTGCATGGCCGACGACCTGATCATGCAGTCGCAGGGCAACGGCTGGTTCTGGGGCGACCACTGCTACAACGTCAAGAGCAACTACACTTCGTCGGCCTTCCGGTCGTACGACGTCTGGTACGCCAACTACAAATGGATCGCCAATGTAAACTACATCATCGACGCCGAGCCGGAAATGGCCGGAACGGAGGCCGACGTGGCCTACGTCGCAGGACAGGCCTACGCCATCCGGGCGCTCTGCTACCTGAACCTGGCGACGTGGTTCTCCCGCGCCCCCTACAACTCCCTGACGGGCGCTTCGCGCTGGAACGAGCCCTGCGTACCGGTTTACACCACCGGCACGTCGATCGACACGGGCGGACAGCCCCGCGAATCGCTGCGCACGGTCTACGGCCGTATCGACCAGGACATCGACCGTGCCATCGAACTGCTCGAAAAGGCCAGGGAAACCACGCTGGCCGAGAATAACAAATCGCACATCAACCTCTACGTGGCCCTGGGCATCAAGTCGCGCGCCTGTCTGGCGGAAGGCGACTGGGACGGGGCATTCAAGGCGGCCAAGCGCGTGATCGACGAAGGCGGCTACGCCGTCGGCACGAAGAGCGACCTGACGGGCGGCATGAACTCGCTCGACAAGCAGAACGTCATGTGGGGCGCAGGCATTCAGGTGGCCGACCAGGCGGGCGGCTACGCCGGGTTCTTCACCCACATGGACAACAAGGAGGGCGCCTATGCCAAATCGGCGCCGAAGCTGATCAGCAAGCAGCTCTACAACCGCATCAGCGCGACAGACATCCGCCGCGACTGGTGGGACCCCTCGGACAAGGAGTCGCCCTACGTCAGCAAAAAATTCTCGTTCGCCAACGTGGCCTCCTTCCTGGGCGACTACATCTACATGCGCGTCGAGGAGATGTACTTCACGGCCGCCGAAGCGGCCCTGCGGCTGGACGACCTCAAGAGCGCACGCGAACTGATGAACACCGTCATGGCCGAACGCGACCCGGGTTACAGCGCCAACAACCGCAGCGGCACGCTGCTCGGCGCGACGACCACGACCTGGACCGGATCGTTCCTCGAAAACATCCTCACCCACCGCCGCATCGAACTGTGGGGTGAGTACGGCCGGCTGTTCGACGTCCGCCGCCTGGGCCAGGGCATCGACCGCCGGACCGACGACGGCTTCTCCGAGGAGTGCATTTCGATGATGAACCGCCGGAACGTCAACATCACCAAAGCCGACACTTACGACTGGGTGCTGACCATTCCCAAAGCCGAACTGGATGCCAATCCGAACATCAACGAGGAGGACCAGAATCCCTAACGAGCCTTTGAACCGTTGAAAATCAAGTACACTATGAAAAACATATCGAAATATCTGGGTGCGGGACTGCTGCTCTTCACCGCGGCCTGCAGCCAGACGCAGGAGGGCGACCAATACACCCCCAACAAGGACGATGCGAAGGCCATCCACTTCATCCAGTCGTCCATCCAGAAGGAGTTTCCGCAGGACGCCGTGCAGGGCGTGATCAACGTCGAAATCGCGCGTCCGGGCAACAAAGGCGCCTACAAGGTCTATCTGGCGACCAAGGACGACGACTACGAGTTGTTCTCGGTTCCGGCCGAGGCGACCATTCCCGACGGCAGCCACTCCGTGACGGTTCCCGTCGAGGTCGACCTTTCGAACTTCGTCATGGGTTCGAACTACAAGACCACGCTCTACATCAGCAGCCGGGAGGCGCGTCCGGGCGACAACGCCGCGCAGGTGGCGCAGTACTCCGACAAGGTGACCCTTTCGGCCACCTACGAACTGGAGTGGGAGACGCTCTACCGCACCACCGGAGAGGGCGAAGAGATCCCCCAGCTGGCAACCTACCACTACAACGGGTACTATTCGGGCCGCGATTCGGGCCTGGAGGTCGAGAAAGCCGTGGGAGCCAATATCTTCCGGCTGAAGGACTGGGCCAGCGGCGTGACGTTCAAGTTCGTCCTCCACGACAACAACACCTGCACCGTGCCGGCGCAGTCGATCGGCTACTACAACTCGAACTACAACGAGTACGTCTACGTCGCCGACATGGCCGTTTACACCGGCAACGACTCGGCGTACGCCAGCTATCCCTGCACGTTCGACGGCGAGAGCACCTTCTCGTTCTACCTGATCTACTACGTGTCGTCGGGCTATTTCGCCCAGGGGACCGAGAAACTGGTCTTCGACACCGACATCGACACCACGCCCGTCGTGGAGATCGCTTTCGAGGGCATCGAGACCACGAGCACCGGATTCAAGGCTCCGAAACTCCACTTCTCGCCCAACGAATACACGAAGTACTACAAGGCCGCGGTCGTCGCCGGAGACATCACCGCCGACGCCGAACGGCAGCAGGAGGTGCGCCGGCAGCTGATCGACGACAAACTGGAGGCCGTGACCCCCGTGGTGACGCTCCTCGCGGACGACGCCTCGGTCTGGAACGTTCCCTCGGGCAACTACACCGCCGTGGCGCTGGCCTACGACTCGATCGAGAACCCCTGCAAGCTCTACACGCAGCGGTTCACGAACGACCCGAACGACGAATATGCTCCCCGATCGCTCGAATTCGAGTTCTACGCTCCGGAGAACAACCTCAACTACTCGCCCTACAACACGCTCATCTGGCAGATGCAGACCGCGAATGTGGCGGCGATGAAATATCTCTGCGTCAAAACCGCCGTCGCCGACTACCTGTGCGAAGCGCTCGGCATGACACTGGAGGAGGTGACCGCATCCCGGGGCTACGACGTTCCCGAGGAGATGATCGCGCAGCTCAACTCCCCCGAAGGCCGCGGCACGTCGTTCAGCCCGCTCGACGAAGGCAGCACGTACACACTCGCCCTGCTGATGTACAACTCGTTCGGCGACACGGCTTTCGTTTCGAAGAGCGCGTCGACGTTCGGTTACTTCGCCAAGGATTTCGACCGGACGAAGACCCTGGAGGACTTCATCGGCGCATTCGGCGTCACGGCGACCGTCGACGTCGATTCGCAGTCGTCCGAAAAGACCTTCCGCATGGACATCGCGCGCATCAACGACCGCGACGTGCTCATCAGCGGCATGACCGACATGCGCGACTTCGCACCCCAGCTGAAGGGCTACTACGACAAGGAGCTGCACATGCTGATCGTCGAACCCCAGTACGCGGGGATGTACAACGGCGCCTATGCGACGCTCGGCTTCTCGAACGGACTGTCGATCTTCTGGGGCGACGCCGGAATGGCCGTCGGCTACATCGGCGACACGCTCTACTGGGCTTCAAGCCCCTACTCGCCCGAAGAGGTCAACAGCTACATGTTCCTGCTCTTCAGCACGCCGCAGGCGTCGAGTTCGAGCTACCTGCGCCAGTACGCCGGTTCGAAAACCTACTCGTCCCTCAAGATGAAGCCCCTCCAGCAGGCGTCCGCACAGACCGCGGCCCGCGCCGCGGAATCGCGGACCGGAAGCATCGAGACCGGCGGACAGCGCTTCACGACCTACCTGACGGGCGAACGCGTCGCCGTTCCGGCGAAAGCCTCCGGAAACACGGCAGCGAAAGTCCCGGCCGAAGGCAAGCGTCTGCGCACGGACCTCGTGCTCCACACCCGCTGATCCGCAGCCCGCACAACCGAAAACCGGATTTCCGCTTTGGGCGGAAGTCCGGTTTTTTCATAAAATCGCAAAAAACGGCGTCTCGGCGTGACAGTTTGACGCGAATTTACTAATTTTGCAGGTTGTAAGGCGAAAACACAAAAAAACTCACGATATTATGCTTACGATAAAGCAAATCCGCGATGACAAAGAGGCCGCCGCACGCAAGCTGGCCAAGAAGGGCGTGGACGCCGCGCCTGTCATCGAAAAGATCATCAGCTTCGACGACCGGCGCAAAGCCCTCCAGCTGGAACTCGACAACACGCTGGCCGCCCAGAACAAGGCCGCCAAGGAGATCGGCGCACTGATGGGCCAGGGCCGCCGCGAGGAGGCCGAGGAGCGCAAACGCTTCGTGGCGGACCTCAAGGAGAAGTCCTCGCGCCTCGAAGCCGAGCTGACCGACGCCCGGCAGGAGTTGCAGTCGGCCATCGTCTCGCTGCCGAACTTCCCCGCCGAGATCGTCCCCGAAGGCAAGACGGCCGAGGACAACCTCGTCGTCAAGCTCGTGGAAAGCTACACCGCGCTTCCGGAAAACCCGCTGCCCCACTGGGAGCTGGCCCGCAAGTACGACATCATCGACTTCGACCTGGGCGTGAAGCTCACCGGCGCGGGATTCCCCGTCTACAAGGGCAAGGGCGCACGGTTGCAGCGCGCGCTGATCAACTATTTCCTCGACTGCAACACGGCGGCCGGCTACCTCGAAGTGGAGCCGCCCGTGATGGTCAACGAGGCTTCGGGCTTCGGCACGGGACAGCTCCCCGACAAGGAGGGGCAGATGTACCACGCCACGGTAGACAACTTCTACCTCGTTCCCACGGCCGAGGTTCCCGTGACGAACATCTACCGCGACGTGATCCTCGAAAAGGAGGATTTCCCGGTGAAGATGACCGCCTACACCCCGTGCTTCCGCCGCGAGGCCGGGTCGTACGGCAAGGACGTGCGCGGACTCAACCGCCTGCACCAGTTCGACAAGGTGGAGATCGTGCAGCTCTCGCTGCCCGAAAAGAGCTACGAAGCATTGGACGGCATGGTGGCCCACGTGGAGAGCATCGTCAAGGCCCTGGGCCTGCCCTACCGCATCCTGCGCCTGTGCGGCGGCGACATGTCGTTCACCTCGGCGCTGACCTACGATTTCGAAGTCTACTCCGAGGCCCAGAAACGCTGGCTCGAAGTGTCGTCGGTATCGAATTTCGAGTCATTCCAGGCCAACCGCCTCAAACTCCGCTACCGCGACGAGGAGAAGAAAATCCAGCTGGCGCACACCCTCAACGGCTCGTCGCTGGCCCTGCCGCGCATCGTGGCCGCGCTGCTGGAGAACTATCAGACCCCCGAAGGCATCCGCATCCCCGAGGCGCTGATTCCCTACACGGGTTTTGATATTATCAAATAAGTTTTTATATTTGCACACACACATTTAACAATAAACACTCAACACAATGGCTTACAAAATTACCGACTCGTGCGTTGCATGCGGCAGCTGCATCGGCGAGTGCCCCGTAGAGGCTATTTCGGCCGGCGACATCTATGTGATCGACGCCGACAAATGTATCGACTGCGGCACCTGCGCAGGCGTATGCCCGAGCGAGGCGATCGTTTCGGAGTAACACGGAATATCCGAAAGAGAAGCACACCTCGGCAACGGGGTGTGCTTTTTGCGGTTTGAAAAGCCGCTTCCCCCACCCAACAACCAACGAATCATGGGCGATCTCGAAAAAATGAAAGCCGGGCTTTGGCTCCACGCCATCTGTCCTGAAATCGGCGGCGCGCTGCTGCGGACCGAGGAGCTGGTGTTCCGGCTCAACCAGCTGCCCCCGAGCCGCCGGGAGGAGCGGGAGGCGATCATCCGGCAGCTATTCGGACACGTCGGCAAGTCGGTCTGCATCCACAGCCCGTTCCACTGCGATTTCGGAGCGCAGATTTCGGTCGGCGACCATTTCGTCGGCAATTTCAACCTGACGATCCTCGACGAAGCGCCCGTCACCATCGGCGACCACGTCTTCATCGGGCCGAACGTCGGCATCTACACCGTCAACCACGCCCTGCTGCCCGACCAGCGCAACGCGGGCATCATGCGTTCGCTGCCCATTGCCATCGGCAACAACGTCTGGATTGGAGGCCACACGGTCGTGATGCAGGGCGTGACGATCGGCGACAACACGGTGATCGGGGCCGGGAGCGTCGTCACGCGCGACATTCCGGCGGGAGTCGTGGCCGTCGGCTCGCCCTGCCGCGTCCTGCGGGAGATCACCGAGGCGGATCGGGTAACGCCCGTATGAAAAAGAAAAAGCGCTCCGATCCGGGGCGCTTTTACGTCATTGCGAGGAGCCGCAGGCGACGCGGCAATCCGATTGCTGCGCTGTGGCATTACGGCCCAGATCAAGAATCAGACGAACCCGTCCGATAAGTCCTTCCACAATGAATTTTGAGAGTCTATTAACCCGATTTTCCGTTTCCGGCTCCAACTCTTGATTTGTTTCTCCCGGGCGATTGCATCCCGAACGTCCCGATACTCCTCGACGTAAATCAACTTATGGACGTTATAGCGGCGCGTAAATGCAGACTGACCGGCGGCATGTTCTTTCATACGCCGGGATAACGAGGTCGTAACGCCGACATACAGCACCGTATGCAGTTTATTGGTCAATATATATACATAGCTGCTCTCCATGGCCGACTCTGCGTTTTTTTCGGATTGCCACGTCGCCTGCAGCTCCTCGCAATGACGTAAAACCCCATCATTCTATTCGTAAAGCAAGTACTGCACCCGCTTTTCGCGGTAGCGTTCCACATCGGGAACCCAGCGGGCGCGGATCGCCTCCTCCGAAGCCCCGGCCACGATCATCCCGCGCACCCATCCCGCGCCGACCAGCTTTTCGAACATCGGGGTGAAGAACCTGTCCCCCAGCCCCAGATCGCGGTAGGCGTCGATCACGTAGCGCAGCGAGAATCCCACTTCGCGGGCCTCGGAGAGCGGCATGCCGCGCAGGTCGACGCCGTGGCACAGCCGGCCTTCGAGCGGCGGATGTTTGGCCCCGGCCGTGGGGCGCGGCGTAAAGGAAAAGGCGCGTCCGGTCATATCGGGATGTCCGTAGATTTCGAACGGGCAGTCCGTTCCGCGTCCGAGGCTCACGACCGTGCCCTCGAAGGGGCACAGCGCGGCATAGAGATAGACGGCGCGCGCAGTCGGAAGGTTGGGCGACGGAGCGACGGGCAAGAGGTATTCGGTGGCATGGGTGTAGTTGCGGCACTTCACGACCGTCAGGTCGCACGGCTTCGCCCACCCTTCGCCGACGGCCATGCGGGCGATTTCGCCCATCGTCAGTCCGTGGAGCACGGGGACCGGAATCGCCCCGACGCCCGATTTGTACTTCATGTCGAGAACGGGTCCGTCGACAAGATGCCCGTTGGGATTGGGGCGGTCGAGCACCACGACCAGGCGGCCGAAATCGGCGCAGGCGTCCATCATCCGCAGCATCGAGATATAATAGGTATAGAAGCGCAGACCCACGTCCTGCATGTCGACGACCAGCACGTCGAACGAGCGCATCGCCTCGTCCGAAGGCCGTTTCGCGTTGCCGTCGTAGAGCGAGCGGATGGGAATGCCCGTCCGGGCGTCGACCGAACTTGCGACCCGCTCCCCGGCATCGGCCGTGCCGCGGAATCCGTGCTCGGGCGAGAAGATCGCCGCGACGGCAAACCCTTCGCCGTGGAGCAGGTCGACCAGATGCACCCGCCCGGAGGCATCGGCTCCCGGCGCGCCGGGCAGCTCCGCCACGGAGGTCTGGTTGGCCAGCACGGCCACGCGCCGCCCCCGCAGCAGCGGGTAATAGGACGCCGTGTCGGTCATGCCGACGTTCACCTGCGCCGGAGCGGCGAAGGCTGCAAAAATGGTGAATACAAGGATAAAAACAGATCGCTTCATAGAGCAAAGATAATATTTTGCACCGAAAAATGCTATCTTTGCGGAAAAGCGCCTCTGCCATGAACCTTCGTAAAACGGATCGCTCCGAGCTGAACCTTTTCCCGGCCCTGTCTTTTCTGGTTGTCTGTTTCATCGGAGGCTATTTCCTTTGGGCAACGAAAGATGCGCTGCCCTCGGAGGCGGACAATACGGATTTTCGCTACGCTCCATCCCGGGCAAAAGAGTTAGCCCAGGAACTCGACTCAATCTATTCCTGCAAATCGGGACCGGGGATGGAGGAGTTTCTGGAGACATGGCATCGGAAATATACGTCCAACGCACCGGCTCCGGACAACCAGAACGACACGCTGCGGAACGTTTACAATCTCTTTACCACCCTCTTCAATCCCGACCCGACGCTTCGCCCGAGGGGTTTCCGGAGCGATTCGGCCTACCGCTACGTCGTTATCCAATCGCAATTGACGTTCTGTGTCGCAGAGGACAGCATGTTCGATTATTATTACGAAAGCTCCCCTCCTCCCACATTTCCGACCGACGGATTTTACCTTCTCCGCAAAGCGGGAGCCTATTACAGGGTTTTGGACGATTTCCGACCGCAAATCCGGCAAGCGGGGTTAAAACAGCTCTATCTCACCGATGAATACAAGGATGCTCTCGAACTGTTTCTGGAGAAAAACGGATACTGGCCCGACGAAGAGCGGACATCCGCAGAATCGGGCCGGAAGCGGATGCGTTTCCTGCAAAACTACTGGTACGTCATCAACGGGCATTGGGAAGGATGGCATCTCGGAATCCCCGCAATCGGATACATCGTCCTGAACAAATCACTCGACAAGGCCGTTGCCGAGGTAGTGGAAGAGTACAACGGCAACGGCGTCCTTCTACATAAGACGCATTCGGGCTGGAAAGAAGTGGGCGGACTTTATCATTGGGAGGAATAATCCCTACGCCTGCGCACCGTATTCCATCAGATAGGCCTTGATGAAGGCGTCCAGGTCGCCGTCCATCACCGACTCCACGGCCGAAGTCTGCACGCCCGTGCGGTGATCCTTCACGCGGCGGTCGTCGAAGACGTACGAGCGGATCTGCGAACCCCACTCGATCTTCTTCTTCGAAGCCTCCAGCGCCTGCTGCGTCGCCATACGCTTGTCCAGCTCGCGCTGGTAGAGTTTCGAGCGGAGGATGCGCATGGCGTTCTCGCGGTTCATCAGCTGCGAGCGCGTCTCCATGTTCTCGATCAGGTACTCGATCGCCTCGCCCGTGTCGGGGTCCTTCGCGTGGTAGCGCAGGCGCACGGCCGTCTCCACCTTGTTGACGTTCTGCCCTCCGGCGCCCGACGAACGGAACGTGTCCCACTCGATGTCGGCGGCATTGACCGTGATCTCGATCGTGTCGTCGACGGCCGGCGATACGAACACCGACGCAAACGTGGTCTGACGCTTGTTGTTGGCGTTGAACGGCGACAGGCGCACCATGCGGTGCACGCCGTTCTCGCTCTTGAGGTAGCCGTAGGCGTATTCCCCCTCGAACTCCAGCGTGCAGGATTTCACCCCGACTTCGTCGCCGGCCTGGAAGTCCAGCACCTTGACCTTATAGCCGTGGGCCTCGCCCCAGCGGGTGTACATGCGCATGAGCATCGACGCCCAGTCGAGCGCCTCCGTGCCGCCCGCCCCGGCGTTGATGTCGAGAATGGCCCCGAGTTTGTCCTCGTCGCGGCGCAGCATGTTGCGCATTTCGAGTTTTTCGATCTTTTCGAGCGTCGCGGCGTAGTGGGCGTCCATCTCCTCCTCGCTGACCACGCCCTCCTTCACGAAGTCGGGCATCAGCTGAAGGTCCTCGGCATCCTTGCGAATGGCGTCGTAATCCTCGACCCATGCCTTGATCCCCGCCACCTTGCGCAGCTGCTCGCGCGCCTTGTCGGGGTTGTCCCAGAAGTTCGGCTCCTGGGTTTTCTCCTCTTCGTTGCGCAGGTCGATGCGCTTCTGGTCGATGTCCAAACAGCGTTCCAGCGCTTCCCGGCGCTGTTCGATCTCCTTGATCTGTTCCGCAAGTACCATAATATGCTCAAAATTTCATGTTCAGTTTCCGTGCGGCGAACTCCAGGATGAAATCCGCCGTGCCCTCGTCGCCCAGCGGCGAGGTGCTGACGCAGAGGTGGTAGGTCGCCGCCTCGCCCCACGTCCGCGAGCTGTAATAGTTGTAATACGAGGCGCGCCGGGCGTCGACGCGCTCCATCATCGCGCGGGCCTCCTCCGCGGTGCATCCCTGCCGGCGGCGGATGCGGCCGATACGGTCGGCATCGTCGGCCGTGAGGAAGACATTGACGCAGCGCGGATTCTCGCGCAGGATGTAATCGGCACAGCGGCCCACGAAAACCGCCGATTCACGCGCCGCGACGGCGCGGATCACGTCGCTCTGAATCTTGAACAGCGCGTCGTTCGACAGCACGTTCGTCACGCCCCCGTCGTCGCCCACGAACGGCGCCCGCAGGTAGCCGACCACGGTCGAAATCACGCCGCGCGACTCCTTCTCGTCGGCCTTCTCGAAAAACTCGGGGCAGATGCCGCTCTCGCGCGCCGCCAGGTTGATCAGCTCCTTGTCGTAGAGCTTCACGCCCAGCCTGCGGGCGATGATCTCCCCGACGGTCCTGCCGCCGCTGCCCAGCTGGCGGCCGATGTTGATGACGAATTGTTCCATAGTCCTATCCCTCTTTGGCGGCGTTTTCCGCACCGATGGCCCGGAATTTCCGCAGTTGGTAAGTCAGCATGAAGAAAGCCACCAGCGAAGCCAGGAAGTCCGACAGCGGCATCGAGCACCACACGCCCCAGCTGCCGTTCCACTCGGTGCAGACGTCGAAAATGTGCGGCAGGAAGATCAGTCCGGGCATCAGAAACAGCAGCTGGCGCGACAGCGACAGGAAGATCGCCTTGCCGGCCATGCCGATGCTCATAAAGAAGTTGGTGGCCACCATCTGGAAACCGATGATCGGGAAGCAGAAGAAGACGATGCGCATGCCTTCGACCGCCAGGCGGATCAGCTCCTCGTCGGAGGTGAACATTCCCACGGCCAGGCGCGGCATGAACTCGCCGAGGAGGAATCCCGCGGTGGTGACGCACGTCGCGCCGATCATCGTCAGCTTCAGCACGCGCATCACGCGGTCGTACTGCTTCGCGCCGAAGTTGTAACCCGCAATGGGCTGCATGCCCTGGTTGACGCCCAGCACGATCATCACGAAGAAGAACGCCAGGCGGTTGACGATGCCGTAGGCGCCGATCATCAGGTCGCCGCCGTACTCCTTCAGCCCCTTGTTGATGAGGATGACGATGAAGCACGCCGCGAGGTTCATCAGGAAGGGCGACATGCCGATGGCCAGCATGTCGCGCACGATCTTCTTCCGCAGGCGGTAGATGCCGCGGCGGAAGTGGAGAAGCTCCTGTTTGTTCGAAAGGATGCGCAGCTGCCACACGAGCGAGATGACCTGCGCCAGCACCGTGGCGATAGCCGCTCCGCGGATGCCCCAGCCGAAACCGAAAATGAACAGCGGGTCGAGGATCGTATTGATGACCACGGTGTTGATCGTGGCGTACATCGACTTGCGGGGATGCCCCGAGGCGCGCAGCACGGAGTTCAGACCCAGATACATGTGCGTGACGACGTTGCCCAGCAGAATGACGGTCATGTATTCGCGGGCATAGCCGATCGTGGCCTCGCTGGCCCCGAAGAAATAGAGGATCGGATCGAGGAACAGAAGCGCCGCGAGGCCGAACGCTATGCCGATGATCAGATTGAGCACCAGCACGTTGCCCAGCACCCGCTGGGCCGTTTCGTAGTCGCGCTGGCCCAGGCGCATCGAAATCAGCGTCGCGGCGCCCACGCCCACCAGCGAACCGAACGCCGCGGCGAGGTTCATCAGCGGGAAGGTCAGCGCAAGGCCCGAGATGGCCAGCGGCCCGACCCCGTGGCCGATGAAGATGCTGTCGACCATGTTGTAGAGCGACGAGGCCGTCATGGCGATGATCGCCGGCACGGCATATTGCACGAGCAGCTTCCGGATTCGCTCGGTCCCGAGCTCCAAAGCCGCCGATTTTATCTCCGTCATAAGTTATATTCCCTTAAAAATTCCATTACCGGCCCGCACGTACGGCACGCCCGCCCGGGGCTGCCTCACAGCACGCTATGCGCCAGCAGTTCACGGCTGAATCGCGCGGGGTAATAAATATCACAAATGTAATGCTTGGGGCAAGTGAAGCTCCACCCTTCGGCGCTCCGGTATTCGTAGTCATTCCCCCGGCTGATCCGCTCGGCCGGGTAGCAGCGGCGCTCGATGAGCGGAATGTCGACCTGCGAGAAGAACCGCCGCATCGCCACGTCGATGTACAGCCCCGTTCCTTTCAGCGCGACGCCGAGCCGCAATTCGCTGCCCGCACGCGAGGTCTCCCGTACGACGCACCACTCCAAAGGCATCCGGGCGGGCAGGCCGAACTGCACCCTGAAAAACCGCAAGGTATTGTACCGGTATGTCTCCATGTCTCTGTCCTTATCAGATAAAACGTTACAAATTCCCTGAAAATTCCGTTTTCGCCGCGGCCGGGTACTCCGGCGTGGCGCCCGCGCACGAACAGACGAAAGCCGCGACCTTCGACGCGAACGCCTGGGCCGGCCAGATGTCGTACCCGGCGGCCAGCATCGCGCAAAACGCCGCCGTGAACGAATCGCCCGCACCGACCGTGTCGACAGGGCGGACACGTTCCCCGCGGGGAATCACATAGGCCGAAATCCGGTTCCGGGTGAACACGCGGCTGCCCTCGGCGCCCTCGGTGAGGATGACCATTTCGAGGTTCTCCCGGCGGTCGAGCAACTCCCGGCACAGCCCGCCCGGATCGGCGGCGGGACATCCGGTCAGGCATCCGGCCACGCGCGGAGCCTCCTCGTCGCTGATCTTCAAAATATTGCAGCGAGCCATCGACTCCTCCAGCACCTCCCGCGAGAAGAAATCCTGCCGCAGGTTGACGTCGAACACGCGCAGCGTCGGCCGCTCCCGGCGAATCACCCCGTCGAGAAACCGGACGACGGTAGCGTGCGACGCCGCGCTGCGCTGCGCCAGCGAACCGAAGCAGACCACATCGGTCCGGGCAGCCAGCCGGGCCAGCGCATCCGACCACGTCATTGCATCCCATGCGCCGGGCAGAATCTCGTAGGCGTTGACCCCGGCGGCATCCCGGCGTTTGTCGACGACGCCGGTAGGCAGCTCCCCGACGCGGCAAAGCCCGTCGCAAAGCCCGCGGGCCTCCAGTTCGGCCGACACCGCGCGGCCGCGCTCATCGTCCCCGACCGCGCTGACCACATGCACCTCCGCCGCATCCGGGCCGGAAATCAGCCGGGAGCACTTGAGGAAATGATCGGCGAAATTGGCCGGCGCGCCGCCGAAGGTATATTCGTCCGTCACGACATCGTGGTCGTAAAGCACCTCGCCCAGTCCGACGGCTACGATCTTGTCCGGATTCCCCATACCAGCAGGCGTTTTATTCCAGTTCCCAGTCCGTGCCGTCCTTGCGGTCCTTGACGCGGATGCCGGCGGCCGTGAGTCCGTCGCGGATACGGTCCGAGGCGGCCCAGTCCTTCGCCGCACGGGCTTTCAGGCGTTCGTCCAAAAGCATCTCGACCAGCGGCGTCACGTAGTCGCGCCCCGAAGCCGTCCCGGCGGCCTTCTCGTCGCGCAGGCCCAGGATGTCGAAAGCGTAGCGGCGCACGGTGGCCGTCAGCGCCGCGAGGTCGGCGGCCGTGATCGTCTGCGAGCCGTCGGCCAGCTGGTTGATCGTACGCACCCAGTCGAACAGCGCCGAAATGACCATCGGCGAGTTCAGGTCGTCGTCCATCGCCTCGGCGCAGCGCGTCTCCAGCTCGGCGGGATCGACCGTCGAGACCTCCGCGGGTTTGATCTTCCCGAGCGTCTCGATGCCCTTCATCAGGCGGTCCAGCCCCTTCTCGGCGGCTTGCAGGGCCTCGTTCGAGAAATCGAGCGTCGAGCGGTAGTGGGCCTGGAGCACGAAGAAACGGATCGTCATAGGCGAATAGGCCTGCGAAAGCTTCGGGTGCGACCCGGTGAAGAACTCCTCCAGCGTGATGAAGTTGCCCAGCGACTTGCCCATCTTCTGCCCGTTGACCGTCATCATGTTGTTGTGCAGCCAGTAGCGGGCCGAATCGTGGCCCAGCGCGGCGGTCGACTGCGCGATCTCGCACTCGTGGTGCGGGAACATCAGGTCCATGCCGCCGCCGTGGATGTCGAAACGCTCCCCGAGGTAGCGCGTGGACATCGCCGAGCACTCCATGTGCCAGCCCGGAAATCCCTCGCCCCAGGGCGACGGCCACCGCATGATATGCTCGGGCGACGCCTTCTTCCACAGCGCGAAGTCGTAGGAGTGGCGTTTGTCCGACTGCCCGTCCAGCTCGCGCGTGTTGGCGACGATGTCGTCGAGGTTGCGCCCCGACAGCCTGCCGTAGTTGTATTTGGCGTTGTACTTCTCCACGTCGAAGTAGACCGAACCGTTCGCCTCGTAGGCATAGCCGTCGGCCAGAATCCTCTTCACGAACTCGATCTGCTCGATGATGTGTCCCGAGGCATAGGGTTCGATCGAGGGGGTCTCGACGTTGAGCGCGTCCATCGCCCGGTGGTAACGCTCCGTGTAGTAGTGCGCCACCTCCATCGGCTCCAGCTGTTCGAGCCGGGCCTTCTTGGCGATCTTGTCTTCGCCCTCGTCGGCGTCGTGCTCCAGATGGCCCACGTCGGTGATGTTGCGCACGTAGCGCACCTTGTAGCCCGAAGCCTTGAGGTAACGGAACAGCAGGTCGAACGTCACGGCGGGCCGGGCGTGGCCCAGATGCGGATCGCCGTAGACCGTGGGACCGCAGACATACATGCCCACGCGGCCCGGAACGAGCGGCTCGAAGACCTCCTTGCGGCGGGTGAGCGTATTGTAAAGTACGAGTTTGGAATCCATAATCGCAAATTAACGTTTTGAACGGGTAAAGGTACGAATTTTTACACGGAAACCGAAAAATAAATCGTACCTTTACGCCGATTATTATGAAATTTCAAGACTTACGACTCTCCGAGCCGCTGTTGCGCGCCATCGGAGAAAAGGGGTACACAGATCCCACCCCCATTCAGCAACAAGCCATTCCTCCCGTACTCGAAGGCCGCGACCTCCAGGGCTGCGCCCAGACCGGAACGGGCAAAACCGCAGCTTTCACGCTGCCGATGCTCCAACTTTTAGCCGCCGAACCGGCCCCCAAGGGACGCCGCCCGATCCGCGCCCTGGTGCTCACCCCGACGCGCGAACTGGCCATCCAGATCGACGAGTGCTGCCGCGACTACGCCCGCTACACCCCCATCCGCCACTGCGTGATCTTCGGCGGCGTCAACCAGCGTCCGCAGGTCGACGCGCTCCAGAAGGGCGTGGACCTGCTGGTGGCCACCCCAGGCCGCCTGCTCGACCTGATCGGGCAGGGTTACGTGACGCTCGACACGATCCGTTTCTTCGTGCTCGACGAGGCCGACCGCATGTTGGACATGGGCTTCATCCACGACATCCGCCGCATCCTGCCGCTGCTTCCCGAACGGCGTCAGACGCTCTTCTTCTCGGCCACGATGCCCGAGTCGATCGCCGCGCTGGCCGCGAAAATCCTCCGCAACCCGGTGCTGGTCACCGTCACGCCCCCGGCGTCGGTGGTCGAGACCATCGCGCAGACGGTCCATTTCGCCGAAAAAGCCGAAAAAAGCCAGCTGCTGATCGACCTGCTCTCGGCATCCGACGCCCAGCAGGTGCTCGTATTCTCGCGCACGAAGCACGGCGCCGACAAGCTGGCCAAAATCCTGAACCGGGCCGGCATCCGGTCGTGCGCCATCCACGGCAACAAGTCGCAGAACGCCCGCGTGAAGGCCATGAACGATTTCAAGTCGGGCGAGTGCCGGGTGATGATCGCCACCGACATCGCCGCCCGCGGCATCGACATCGACCAGCTGCCGCTGGTGATCAACTACGAACTGCCGGAGGTGGCCGAAACCTACGTCCACCGCATCGGCCGCACGGGCCGCGCGGGACACGAGGGCGCGGCGTGGTCGTTCTGCTCGGAGGACGAGTTCGAGTATCTCTGCGACATCCAGAAACTCACCGGACTTACGATCCCCACCGAGGGACCGGTTCCGGAATATGCCCTGCGCAAGGCCGCCCCGGCGCGGAAACCCGCGCAGAAGGCCGCACAGCGTCCCGCCCGCACCCAGGAGCCGAAACCGGCCCGGAACGCCGGAGCCAAATCCGCACAGCGTCCCGCCCGGGATGCGGACGCCGGACAGCAGCCCGCGCAGCGGCCGGCCCGCAACACGGAGCAGAAGGCCGCCCGCAATGCCGCGAAGACGCCGCAGTCTGTGCAAAATCCGGCGCAGCCCGAGGCCGGGGCGACTTCCCGCCCGTCGCGCCCGCGTCGCAGACGGGGCACGCGTCCCGCACCGGGAACGCCCATCGAGCCGGCCGGAAAAACCGCCTCCCGCCCCGCCGACGCGACGCGCGGGCAAGCCCCGAAGCAAGGCTCCGGCAACGCCGCGAAAGCCGCCGGGAACAAATCCGCCGCCACCGCAGCGCCGAAAAACGCCCCCAACCCGGCTCCGGCCCCTTCGGCAAAGCCGTCCCGCCGCCGCAAACGCGGAGGGTCGGGGAACGCCGCCGGGTCCGCAGCGGCTGCCGCCGCCATCGCCGCACCGGCGGCAACGGCCGAGGCCCCGCAGAAAAAATGGTGGAAAAGGTGGCTGTAAACGCATTTCGCGTAATAAGGTTGGAAAAAACGCGTTAAATCATTACTTTTGCACGATAAGTAGTTACGAAAAAAGTTTTCTCGGATATGCACTTTTACAAACGCTGGAACAACATCACGGGCTGGGCCGTATTCGCCGTCGCGGCGATGGTCTATCTGATGACGATGGAACCCGTCTCAAGCCTCTGGGACTGCTCGGAGTTCATCGCGACGTCCTACAAACTCGAAGTGGGACACCCGCCCGGAGCACCGCTGTTCATGATGCTGGCGCGCCTGGCCACGCTCTTCGCCTTCGGAAACCCCGACTACGTGGGCATCGCCGTCAACGCCATGAACTCGCTGGCCAGCGCCTTCTGCATCCTGTTCCTGTTCTGGACCATCACCCACCTGGCACGGCGTCTGGTGACGCGCGACGGCGCGCAGCTCACCGCCGCCAACACATGGGCCATCCTGGGCGCCGGAGCCGTCGGGGCCCTGGCCTACACCTTCACCGACACGTTCTGGTTCTCGGCCGTCGAGGGCGAGGTCTACGCGCTCTCGTCGATGTTCACGGCGCTGGTCGTGTGGCTGATGCTCAAATGGGAGGAGCAGGCCGACGAACCCCACTCCTCGCGCTGGATCGTGCTGATCGCCTACCTGATGGGCCTCTCGATCGGCGTGCACATCCTCAACCTGCTCTGCATCCCCGCGCTGGTCTTCATCTACTACTTCCGCAAGACCGCCACGGTGACCTGGCGAGGCATCGCTCTCTCGACGCTCGTGTCCGGGGCGATGATCGTCTTCGTCAACAACATCATCATCCCCTACACCGTCTGGATCGGGGCGCAGATCGACACGCTGTTCGTCAACACGTTCGGCCTGCCGGTCAACTCGGGCATCACGCACTTCGCGCTGGCGCTGATCATCGGCCTGGGATGGGCCGCATGGGCCGCCCACAGACGGGGCCGCGTGCTGCTGAACATCATCCTGCTCTCGACGACGATGATTCTCGTCGGCTATTCGTCCTACGCCTCGGTGACCATCCGCGCCGCGGCGAACCCGCCGATGAACTCCAACAACCCCAACAACCCCCACGCCCTGCTGTCGCTCCTGAACCGCGACCAGTACGGCGACCGCCCACTGCTGTACGGCGCGCAGTATTCGGCTCCCCCCGAGGGCGTGAAGGAGAAGAAGGTGTGGTATCTGGACGAGGACGGCAAGTACAAGACCGCCACGGTGCTCACGGGCTACACCCACGCTCCGGAGTTCATGCAGCTCTTCCCCCGCATGTGGAACTACTCGAAGGGCGAAAAGGCCTACAAGGAGTGGGCCGCCTACCGCACCAAGACCGAGACGCTGCGCGACGACAAGGGCGAGGTCCTGCGCGACGCACAGGGGCGTCCCATGCGCGGCGAGACGCTCGACTTCGGACGCAAACGGGCCTACACCGACTCCTACGGCGAAACCCGCACGGTCACCGAACCGACGTTCTGGGAAAACGTCCATTTCTTCTTCAACTACCAGCTTTCATACATGTACTGGCGCTATTTCATGTGGAACTTCGTGGGACGCCAGAGCGACATACAGCCTTCGCGCACGACGATCACCGACGGCAACTGGCTCTCGGGTATCCGCTGGATCGACGAGAAATACGTCGGCCCGCAGGACAACCTGCCGCGCGAAATCGCCGAAAACAAGGGCCGGAACACCTATTATTTCCTCCCCTTCCTGCTGGGACTCATCGGACTCGTCTACCAGTTGAACCGCGACCAGCGCAACTTCTCGATCGTGCTGTGGCTGTTCGTGATGATGGGCATCGCGCTGGTCTTCTACTTCAACACCTCGCCCGGCGAGCCGCGCGAACGCGACTACGTCTATGCGGGATCGTTCTACGCATTCTCGATCTGGATCGGATTCGGCGTGCTGGCCCTGCGCGACCTGATCGCCCGGCTCTCGAAGCGCGACAACGTGGCGACGGCAGCCGCGGCAACGGTCGTCGCAATGAGCGTCCCGGCCATCCTCGCGGCCCAGAACTGGGACGACCACGACCGTTCGCACCGCACGATGGCGCGCGACATCGGCTGGAACTACCTCCAGTCGACGCTCCCCAACTCGATCATCCTCAACTACGGCGACAACGACACCTTCCCGCTGTGGAACAATCAGGAGGTCTACGGCGTGCGCCCCGACGTGCGGATTATGAACACCTCCTACCTCGGCGGCGAGTGGTACATCGACGAAATGAAGACCAAGGCCAACGACGCCCCCGGCGTCCCCTTCTCGCTGCCCAAGCACAAGTACACCTTCAACAACGACATGATCTACGTCACCAACAGCATCGACCGCCCGGTGGAGATCAAGGAGGTGATCGACTTCGTGCGCAGCGACGACCCCCGCAGCAAGGTCAAACTCGCCGACGGCACGCTGGCCGACTACATCCCCGCCAAGCGCATCGCCCTGCCGGTGAACAAGGAGAACGCCCTGGCGTCGGGCATCGTGGCCGAAAAGGACCGCGACAAGATGGTCGACACGGTGTTCATCAACATCAAGAAAAATTCGCTGGACAAGAACCAGCTGATGATCCTCGACATGCTGGCCAACTTCGACTGGAAACGCCCGATCTACATGACGCAGGTCTACATTCTCCAGGACTTCGGGCTGATGGACTACCTCCAGTTCGACGGCTACGCCTACCGCCTGGTGCCGATCCTCACCCCGACGCAGAACCCCTACGAGATCGGACGCATCGACGCCGACTACGCCGCGCCGCTGCTGCGCGACACGTTCCGCTACGGCAACCTCGAAGACCCGCGGGTCTACGCCGACTACTTCATCCAGTACAACCTTTCGGCCTCGCACGCCCGCGACGCCTTCGCCCGCGTGGCCAAGGAGCTGCTGCGGCAGAACCGCGTCGCAGAGGCCGTCGAGCTGCTCGACCTGGGGCTGGAGCGGATGCCGACCTCGCAGGTGCGCTTCACCGACACCAACACCTACCCCTTCCTGGAGGCCTATTACGCCGCTTCGGCCATGGGCGACAAGGAAGCCGCCGCGAAGGGCGACGCCCTCTTGAGGGAGTATGCCCAGACGCTGATCGAATACATCGAGCACTACCTCCGTTTCGAAGGGGCGCAGGGCGACATGGTCTCGGGCCTTATCGACGAGAAGCTCGACCAGCTGGGCGACATCTACTACCTGGCCAGCTACGCCGACCGCAAGGAGGTGGTGGCCGAACTGAACGACTACTACCGTTCGCTGGGGGTCTCCGAGGAGAACCTGATCGACGTGGGCGACAAACGCCAGCAGCCCGACTCGGCGCTGCTTCCCGCCGCGAAATAACCGGAACCAGAAATGAAATAACGCACGTAACGCTTTTGTTACGTGCGTTATTTTTATGCGGCCGCCCACCCGGAACGGATTTCGGGCAGGCCAAAATCCGGTTCCGCGGTTAAAACCGACATTTTTTGAGCCTGAACACTCCCAATTGCCCTCACCTTTCACTATATTTGCAAAATAAACCGTTTTTCACGAATCCAAACCCTGAACTTATGCCGCTTTTCATTCCGGAAGACTATACGGCCAAGCTCGCTCCCGAAACGATGGAGCAGGCCATCACCTATCTCAAGGAGATTTTTCCCGACATGCTGGCCCGCCGCCTGCGCCTACGCCGCGTCACGGCGCCGTTGTTCGTCCTTTCGGGCACGGGCATCAACGACGACCTGAACGGCGTGGAGCGCGCCGTGTCGTTCCCGATCCGCGATCTGGGCGACCGCCGGGCCGAGGTGGTGCACTCGCTGGCCAAATGGAAACGCATGAAACTGGGGACCTACAAGATCGCCCCGGGATACGGGCTGTACACCGACATGAACGCCATCCGCGCCGACGAGGAGCTGGACAACATCCACTCGCTCTACGTCGACCAGTGGGACTGGGAACGCACGATGCGCCCCGAAGAGCGCAACCTGAACTTCCTGAAAGCGACCGTCGAAACGATCTACGAGGCGATGAAAGCCGTCGAGGAGGAGGTTTACGAACTCTATCCGCACATCACGCCCATACTGCCCGAGCGAATCACGTTCCTGCAGGCCGAGGAGTTGTTGCAGGAGTTCCCCGCGCTGACGCCCAAGGAGCGCGAGCAGGCGGCGGCCCGCAAATACGGCGCGCTGTTCCTCATCGGCATCGGCGGCGAACTTTCCGACGGGCAGCGGCACGACGGACGCGCCCCGGACTACGACGACTGGAGCACCCCGACCGAAGGCGGTTACAAAGGGCTCAACGGCGACATCATCGTGTGGAACCCGGTGCTGGAGAGCGCCTTCGAACTTTCGAGCATGGGCATCCGCGTCGACGCCGAGGCCCTCGAACGCCAGCTTGCGATCTGCGGATGTCCCGAGCGGCGCGAAATGGAGTTCCACCGCCTGCTGCTCGAAGGACGGCTGCCGCTCTCGATCGGCGGCGGCATCGGCCAGTCGCGCCTCTGCATGTTCTACCTGCGCTGCGCCCATATCGGCGAAGTCCAGGTCAGCATCTGGCCCGAGCGGATGATCGCCGAGTGCGCCGCCCACGGCATCCACCTCAAGTGAGGCGGCCCCTCGAAAGCGCCCCGGCCCCTCGCCGAAAGCCGCCCGCCCCGCGGAAACGCTCCGGCTGCTCCGGATTAAGAAAAAGCCCCCGCTCTCGGAGCGGGGGCTTTGCTTATTTTCCGGCGGCAGGCTGGTCCGGAGTCTGGCCGTTCTTGTTCTTGTTGTAAAGGAAACGCTTGATCTTATGCGTGGGGGTCTTGATGAAATCCTCCTTCTCCTCGACGACCTCCGAGATCCGCGAAAAACGGTTGACCTTGGCGTTGACGAAATCCATGATCTCCTTCTTCAGCTGTTCGGTCTTGGCCTCCCAGGCCTCCTTCTTGCTCTCCCACTCCTCGCGCCAGTCGTCAATCATCGACTCGATCTCCTCGCGGTTGAAGTGCACCAGGGCGATCAGGCGGCCCTCCTGCTCCGTGACGATCGAATCGGCGATGCAGACGTGCGAGTTGAGCACCGTCTCGATGTCCTCGGGATAGATGTTCTCACCGCCGGGACCCACGATCATGTTCTTCAGACGGCCCTTGATGTAGAGCCAGCCGTCCTTGTCCAGCTCCCCGAGGTCGCCCGTGCGGAACCATCCGTCGGCCGTGAAAACCTCCTTCGTGGCCTCGGGATTCTTGAAATAGCCCACCATCGCGCTCGGCGTGCGGGCCACGATCTCGCCCTGACGGGTCTCGGAGTTGACGTTCTCCAGCCGCAGTTCGACGCCCGGGGCCTGGGGACCGGTCGATCCCAGCCGCACCATCGAAGGGGCCGCGCCGGCCAGCAGCGGCGCGGTCTCGGTCAGCCCGTAGCCGATGGCATAGGGAACGCGGGCTTCGAGCAGGAATTTCTCGGCCCCGCCGTCGAGTTTCGCACCCCCGATTCCCAGGAAGCGCAGACGGCCGCCGAAGAGCTTCATCAGTTTCCCGCCCGCGACGCGGTGGAGGTAGCGGCGCATGAAGCCGATGCGGTAGAGCGTGCGCCAGAAGGAGTTGGAATTGAACTTGGCGAGCACCTGGTGGCGGTAGATTTTCTCGATGATCAGCGGCACGATCAGCATGACCGTCGGGCGGATCGCCCGCAGGGCGGGCATCAGCGCCGAGGCCGTGGGCGGACGATCTAGATAGACCACCCGCGCGCCCATCGAGAAGGGATAGATCATGCCGATGGAGCACTCGTAGGTGTGCGAGAGGGGCAGCACCGAAAGGAACGTGTCGCCGCCGTCGACCGGGAAGATCGAGGCGGAGATGTCGACCTGCGCGCAGAGCGCCGCATGGGTCAGCATCACGCCCTTGGGCTTCGAAGTGGTTCCCGACGTGTAGATGATCACGGCCAGGTCGTCGGGCCGGGGAACGCCCGTCGAGCCTTCCCCGCGGACGCGCTGCGAGATGACGCCGAGGTTCTTGGTGCGGACCGCCACGTTGAGCCGCTCGATGGTCTGCTTCGAGAGCTTGGTGAAAAGTTTGTCCGACACGAGCAGGGCCTTGGCCTCCGAATGCTCGATGATCATGTCCAGCTCCTCGCCCGAGAAGTCGGGCAGGATCGGCACGGCCACCATGCCCGCCGACGTGACGGCGAAATAGCTGATGCCCCAGTTGGGCATGTTGCTGCTCAGGAGAGCCACCTTGTCCCCGGCGCGAAGCCCCGCTCCGGTGAGGATTTCCTGCACCCTGGCGATACGACGGCCCACCTCGGCATAAGTCACGTCATCGCCCTCGTACATCGAGAAAGCGACCTTCGACGCGAACTTCTCCACGCTGTTGCGGACCAGTTCGTACAGTGTATTGATAGTCATCATGTGTTCTTTTTTAGCTACGTTCGGATAACGCAAAAGTTTGGGGCGAAATTACTAATTTCCGGCTAAAAAACGCTATTTTTGACATAAATTATCACGATGATCGACCATCTGTACATCAAACGGCTCGCCGCCGGCGCAGGGTTCGACCTCTGCGGCATCGCCCCGTGCCGCCATCTGGCCGAAAACGAAGCACTGTTCCGCGCATGGCTGGCCCGCGGCCGCCAATCGTCGCTGGGCTATCTGGAACGCAACGTCGACAAACGCTTCGACGCGCGCCGGCTGGTCGAAGGCGCACGCACGGCCGTGGTCTGCGCCGTGTCGTACAAAAACCGCGTCGGCGAGGGCTATCCGCCCGGGCACCGGACGAAGGTGGCCTCCTACGCCTGCGCGGCGGATTACCACGCCACCCTCCGGACGATGCTCGGCGGGATGCTCGACGCCCTGCGCGCGGCGCACCCCGGCCTGGGAGGCCGCGCCTTCGTCGACACCGCGCCGCTGGCCGAAAAGCAGCTGGCCGTAGAGGCCGGGCTGGGGTGGATCGGCCGGCAGTCGCTGCTCGTCACGCCGCAATACGGGAGCTACGTCGTGCTGGGCGAGCTGATTCTCACCGAAGAGACCGACCGCTACGACGCGCCGTTCGAAGGGTCGCGCTGCGGAACCTGCCGCAGCTGCATCGACAACTGCCCCACGGGAGCCGTCGCCCCGGACCGGACCATCGACACGGGCCGCTGCATCTCGTGCCGCACCATCGAGCGGGAACAGCCCGGTCAAACGGACCTTCACGGCTGGATCTTCGGCTGCGACGCGTGCCAGAGCCTCTGCCCCTGGAACCGCCGCGCCCCGCAGCACCGCAACGCGGCGTTCGATACCGTGTTCGACCCGCTGGCGATGGACGCCGCGACGTGGCTCGGCATGGACGAGGCGGCGTTCGAAGCCCTCTGCGGCCGCACGCCGCTGACGCGCAGCGGACTGGTCCGTATTCGGGAAAACGCCCTTCGAAACGCCGAACCCGAAGAGCCGTCGGAACGCTGAACCTGCTCCCCCGCTCCGGCACGAAAAAGCGGGTTCCGGAAATCCGGAACCCGCTCTGCGGTTTATTTCATGGGGCCGGAGGCTCACTGTCTGCGGCCCGAAGAACTTCGGGAAACCCGGCAGGCAGCCCTCTTCCTCCTGCGGCCCGCAGGCTATTTGGTCAGTTCGGCCAACGCGGCTTTCGCACTCTCGACAGCCGGTCCCGCCGTCACCTTCCGGAAGGCCTCGATGGCCTGCGGCTTCATCTCCTTGGCGTTGTAGGCGGCGCCCAGCGTCAGGTACATCAGGCTCACATCCTCGGGATCGGTCTGCACCTTGGCGGCAGCCTCGCCCAGCTCGATCACCTTGTTGTAATCCTTCTTGCTGGCATAAGCCTGCAAGCGGACCTTCTGCGCCAGAGCGTTTTCGGCGTTCTTCGCCAGCAGCGCGTCGGCCATCGCGATGATACCGTCGAAATCGTTGGCAGCCTGAAGCGTGGCCACCTTGTTATTGGTGTAGAGGGCGATCATCTCCTTGGCCTTGGCGGCGTCATCGGCATACTTGGGGTGCGTCTTGGCGGCCACCGCCTCGTAGATGTCCATACCCTTCTCGTACTCGCCCATCTCGCAGTAGCTCATGGCGAGGTTCAGCGCCATCGCGGTATTGTCCGGGTCGGCCTTGTAGCCCTTCTCGAACACGCCTGCGGCGGTCGCATAGTCCTTGTTGTTGAAAGCGTCGCCGCCCTGGATCTGATAGATCTTGGCCACCCAGCCGTTGGCCTTGGCCATCTGGCTCATGTCGCCGTAGAGTTCGGCCAGCTCCGCCGATTTGGTGAAATTCTTCAGCGCCTCGTCGTAGTTCTTGGTCCGGATCGCTCCGCCGCCCATCATAAAGTAGCATTTGGGAAGCGTCGTCTTGGCCGTGGCCACCAGCGACGCAGCCTCCTCGCTGTCCAGCCCCTGCTCGATCACCTGTTCGAACTTCGCGGCCGCGCCTGCGAAATCCTTGGCGCCGAAAGCTGCTGCGGCTTCGTTGTAGATTGCAGTAACATCCTGCGCCGAGAGCGACACCGCCGCCAACAGCGCGACAACCGATACAAATAACTTTTTCATTGCTTTTTCTATTCGATTTTATAAGTTTTTCAGTTCATGCGCCCCTGTCCGAAACGCGTTGGATGCAAAAGTATAAAAAAAATTCCTTTTTTACCAAATCTATCCGCGCAAACCCGCGAAAAAACCACTCATCAACTCCTCGCACTCCTCCCGGAGCACCCCCCGCGCCACGGTCGTCCTGGGGTGGAACACCGCCTCGGAGTAACGCCGGAAGCCCTTCTTGGGATCGTCGGCGCCCCACACCACGCGGCTCACCTGCGCCCATCCGATCGCCCCGGCGCACATGATGCACGGCTCGACCGTGACGTAGAGCGTGCACTCCTGCAAATACTTGCCCCCGAGCGTCGCGGCAGCGGCCGTGAGGGCCTGCATCTCGGCGTGGGCCGTGGGGTCGGCCAGGGTTTCGACGAGGTTATGCCCCCGCCCGATCACCGCACCGCCGGCCACGACGACCGCACCGATGGGCACCTCCTGTTGTTTTAACGCCTTTTGCGCCTCGTTTAGTGCCAGGCGCATGAATTTTTCGTCGGTTTCGTGCTGTTCCATGCCGGATTGTTTTCGGCAAAAGTAACCATTTTTTCCGAAGAACGCACCCCGCGCCCGGCAAACGACGCCCGGAAGCTGGAGGTTCGTTTCGGGGATTCCGCATCTCTTTTCGCTCTTTTCCCTGCATATCGGCCGTTTCATCCGCCTCGCTGCAATTCCGGCGGCGGCGTTCTCTACACACAAAGGTTTTAACAAGGCATCCTGTCATTTAATTATGAATTATGAATTATGAATTATGAATTTTAGTTAACTTTGCGGATCGTAACGACTAAACATAACATATCGCCATGTACAGAACCCATACCTGCGGCTGCCTCCGGGCCTGCAACGTCAACCAAACCGTCACCCTGGCCGGATGGGTGCAGAAAGTGAGGAACCTCGGCGCCATGACCTTCATCGACTTGAGGGACCGTTACGGCATCACCCAGATCGTCGTCGAGGAACACTCCCCCGCCGAGGCGCGCGAAACGGTCTGCCGCGTGGGCCGCGAATGGGTCATCCAGGTCGTCGGCAAAGTCGTCGAGCGGCAGTCGAAAAACCCCAAAATGCCGACGGGCGACATCGAGGTCACGGCCGAGAAGGTGGCCATCCTGCACGAAGCCGAAGTGCCCCCCTTCACCATCGAAGAGGTCTCGGACGGCGGCGACGACCTGCGCATGAAGTACCGCTACCTCGACCTGCGGCGTCCGCCCCTGCAACGCAACATGATTCTGCGCCACAAGATGGCCCAGGAGATCCGCCGCTTCCTCTCCGACGAGGGATTCCTCGAGATCGAAACCCCCTGCCTGGTGGGTTCGACGCCCGAAGGAGCGCGCGACTTCGTCGTGCCGAGCCGCATGTCGCCCAACCAGTTCTACGCCCTGCCCCAATCGCCGCAGACGCTCAAGCAGCTGCTGATGGTCGCCGGCTACGACAAGTATTTCCAGATCGTGCGCTGCTTCCGCGACGAGGACCTGCGCGCCGACCGCCAGCCCGAGTTCACGCAGATCGACTGCGAAATGTCGTTCGTCGAGCAGGAGGACGTGCTCGAAATCTTCGAGCGCTGGGCCAAGCACATGTTCAGGCATGTGATGGGAATCGAGCTGACCGAGCCGCTGCGCCGCATGCCGTGGATCGAGGCGATGGAGAAATACGGTTCGGACAAACCCGACCTGCGCTTCGGCATGGAGTTCGCCGACCTCACCGACCTTGCGAAAGGCCACGGCTTCCAGGTCTTCGACGACGCAGAATACGTCACGGGATTCGCCGCCACGGGCTGCGCCGCCTACACGCGCAAGCAGATCGACGCCCTCACGGAGTTCGTCAAGCGCCAGCAGATCGGCGCCAAGGGGCTGATCTGGATCCGCGTCGAGGAGTCCGGCGTGAAGTCTTCGATCGACAAGTTCTACACGCCCGACGAGGTCCGCGCGATGGCCGACCGCTGCGGCGCCAAGGCCGGAGACATGGTCTTCATCCTCTGCGGCAAGAAGTTCAAGACGCTGACGCAGCTCTGCGCCCTGCGTCTGGAAGTGGCCCAGCAGCTGGGACTGCGCGACCCGAAAAAGTTCGCGCCGCTCTGGATCGTGGACTTCCCGCTCTTCGAGTGGGACGACGAGACGCAGCGCTATTACGCCATGCACCATCCCTTCACCTCGCCCAAGCTGGAGGACGTACAGTATATAGACAGCGACCCCGGCCGCGTACGCGCCAACGCCTACGACTTCGTCTGCAACGGCACCGAGATCGGCGGCGGTTCGATCCGTATCCACGACTCGAAACTGCAGGCCAAAATGTTCGAGGTGCTGGGCTTCACGGCCGAAGAGGCTCAGGTGCGCTTCGGCTTCCTGATGGACGCCTTCAAGTTCGGCGCGCCCCCTCACGGCGGTCTCGCCTTCGGCTTCGACCGGTTGTGTTCGCTGTTCGGCGGCTCGGATTCGATCCGCGACTACATCGCCTTCCCGAAGAACAACGCCGGCCGCGACGTGATGCTCGACGCCCCGGGCTACATCGACCAGACGCAGCTCGACGAGTTGTATCTGCAACTGCGCAAGCCGGAGGAGTAATAAATTAGAATGCAACAAAAAAAGAGGCTGTCTATAGACGACAGTCTCTTTTTTCATTCAAATTTCATTAGCTCGCTCTTTTGTCAACAAAGCGGAATTAATACTATCCTGGTATCCTATCATTATTTGACAGTGAGTTGTCATGCGAATCTCAACATATCCAATATCCACTCCATCTTTTGTATATGCAAACATCGTTCCATAAACACACCGATCAGACCTCAAGGCTGTTAACTCATGTCCATCACCCTCTCTCCAGGGCGACTTAAACTCTTTCTGATCAAGGATAGGCGCACCATATTTTTCCGTGTAAATATCCACCAATTCGTCATACGCCCTTTTAATAGAGCTCCAATTATCATATGGTGATTCGAATAAAGCCACGACTCTCCATACGGTATTCGTAATGGGTGTACCATAAATAAAAACATAACTATCCCGGCCTATAAATGTACCAGATAAAATATCGTCATCTACATACACATATCCTTGGCTCTGCAATTCTTTCACAAATTCCTGTTTGCTGCCATCTATCGGCAGACCTTTGAACGTCAAATGTTCCGTTTGCGCATAGGACAGCACACAAAACAACGAGGAACAAATCGTCAGCAATAACTTTTTCATAATCGAGGCTTTTCAGCCACCCGCACCCCGGCGGCATAAACAAAAAAGAAAAGCGTGGTGCCGAAGCCCATTTCAGAATCGTAGGTCGTAGGATACCTTGCAAGATAAAATAAGCGACAGCTCCCACGCCTATACCCGCAGAATACGGATACGACGCGGCAAGATGTTTGCCTATTCCTCTCTTGCAATGAATTTCCTACGTTCACGATTCGGGAACAGACTTACACTTTCCGTGTTTGTCAGTATGTTCGACAAATATAGGATTATTTTTTGAAAATTTCCTATCTTTGTTCCTAATAAATCGAACATGCCATGCCGAACATTCCTTTAGCCGAACGACTGCGCCCCCGCACGATAGACGAATATATCGGGCAGGAGCACCTCGTGGGCAAAAACGGGGTGTTCCGCAAGTTCTTCGAGACGGGCAACGTCCCGTCGTTCATCCTCTGGGGACCTCCGGGCGTGGGCAAGACCACGCTGGCGAAGATCGTCGCCACGCAGTTGGAACGCCCGTTCTTCACCCTCTCGGCCGTCACGTCGGGCGTGAAGGACGTGCGCGAGGTAATCGAGTCGGCGCGTAAGCAGCGGTTCTTCGACCAGAAGGCCCCGCTGCTGTTCATCGACGAAATCCACCGCTTCAACAAGTCGCAGCAGGATTCGCTGTTAGGGGCCGTCGAACAGGGCGTCTTCACGCTCATCGGCGCGACGACCGAAAACCCCTCGTTCGAGGTGATCTCGCCGCTCTTGAGCCGCTGTCAGGTCTACATCCTCAAGTCGCTCGAAGACAAGGACCTGCAAACGTTGCTCGACCGCGCCCTGACGACCGACACAGAACTCAAGGAACGCCGGATCGAAGTCGTGGAGACCGGCGCGCTGTTCCGCTTCTCGGGCGGCGACGCGCGCAAGTTGCTCAACATCCTCGAAATCGTCGTCGGGGCCACCGACGGCAAGGTGACGATCACCGACCGGTACGTCACCGACTGCCTCCAGCAGAACATCGCCCTCTACGACAAGAACGGCGAACAGCACTACGATGTCATTTCGGCCTTCATCAAATCGGTCCGCGGCAGCGACCCCAACGCCGCGATCTACTACCTGGCGCGGATGCTGGCCGGGGGCGAGGAGCCGCGGTTCCTGGCCCGGCGTCTGGTGATCCTGGCCTCGGAGGACATCGGGCTGGCGAATCCCAACGCCCTGCTGCTGGCCAACGCCTGCTTCGACACGGTGCACAAGATCGGCATGCCCGAGGCGCGCATCACGCTGGCCGAGACGACGATCTACCTGGCCACCAGCCCCAAGAGCAATTCGGCCTACATGGCCATCAACAAGGCGATGTCGCTGGTCGAGCGCGACACCACGAACCGTCCCGTGCCGCTGCACCTGCGCAACGCCCCGACCCGCCTGATGGACAAGGCGGGCTACGGCAAGGGCTATAAATACGCCCACGACTACGCGGGGCATTTCGCCGAGCAGGAGTTCCTGCCCGAGAGCCTTTCGGGCACGAAGTTCTACGAACCCGACACGCAGAACGCCGCCGAGGCCAAAATCGCCGAACGGATGGCGCAGCTGTGGAAAGACAAGTACCAATGAAACGCATCGGCATTATATCCGACACCCACGGAACCTTCGACGACACGCTCCGCGAATTTCTGAAAGACGTGGACGAAATCTGGCATGCGGGCGACATCGGCTCGATCGAGCTGGCCGACCGGATCGCCGCATTCAAGCCGCTCCGCGCCGTGAGCGGCAACATCGACGGCGGCATGACCCGCCGCGTCTATCCCGCGTTCCAGGCCTTCGAGTGCGAGCGGGTGCAGGTGCTGATGACCCACATCGGAGGTTATCCCCGCCATTACGACCCGCGCGCCGTGCAGAAAATCCAGTCCGTGCACCCGAAACTCTTCATCGCCGGGCATTCCCACATCCTCAAAGTCATCTACGATCCCGTCTACGACCTGCTCCACGTCAACCCCGGAGCCGCCGGGGAGTTCGGCTTCCACAAGGTCCGCACGGCCGTACGCCTTACGATCGACGGCGCGGAGATGCGCGACATGGAGGTCGGCGAGTGGCCCCGCAGCTAAAAACCCGGCGGGCGGAGAGCTAAAACCGACTGTCCGGGAGAGCCTTTTCCGTCACGAAATCACCCGAAATAAAATTTTATACCCCAAAAGGCCGAAAATGCATTCCGGTCGGATTTCGGTGATCGTCAGCGAAATATCCGAAACATTCCGGCAAGTCGCGCCATAAAAAAGCCGATTCTATACAATTCCGTCCGGAAACACTCCGATAAAGCCCGCAAGATATTGGAAGTCAGCCGGTAAACCCGATGCCTTGGGGCTGCTCCGAAAATGCCCGTCCGATGGAAACGCCTCTGCGTCAGCCACCAAAGTTCATCCACTAAACAAAAACGGCCGCATAATAATCACATACGCGCTCTCGTTAGTATGGCGAATTCATAACGACGACGCAACATGCAACCAAAAATTTCGAAAACGTTGGAGGGCATCATCGCCCGTTCGGCATTCAACACGACGAAGGCGGGAATGACGCATTCGCTCAAGGACTTCCTCACGCTGGAACTGCTCCGCGAAGAGGGGTCGCTCGCCTACCAGCTTTTATCCTCCCGGCTCAAGGACTGGGAGCTTTATCAGGTGCGCCTGCGCATCGAACGCGAGGTAATCAGCGCCAAACAGCAGGAGACCCGGTCGCCCGAGGAGTATTACCGCGACTTCACCGAGGAACTGCTCGCAATGCCGGGCGTCGCCCGGAGCGTGTCGACGGCCCACGCGCTGCTGGCCATCATCAGCGACCGTTCGACGGCGACCGCGCGCGTACTGGAGATGTACGGCGTGACGGCCGACAGCGTGTCGGGAGACCTGCAAAAATTCGCCGTGGGCGACGACTTCCGCACCGAAGTGCAGGTTCACATGCTCGACTTCGGCGAGGAGAACAGGAACGAGGAGAAAGGCCCGGCCCACCTGCTGGACAAGTTCGGCGTGAACCTCACACGTCTGGCCCGCGAGGGGAAGATCGACCCGGTCATAGGCCGCGAGCAGGAGATCGAACGCGTAGTGCAGATCCTCTCGCGCCGCAAGAAGAACAACCCGATCCTGATCGGCGAGGCCGGCGTGGGCAAGAGCGCCATCGTCGAAGGGCTGGCGCTGCGCATCGCGCGCGGCGAAGTGCCCTACACCATCGCCGACAAGACGCTCTTCTCGCTCGACGTCTCGTCGCTCGTGGCGGGCACGAAGTTCCGCGGCGAGTTCGAGGAGCGCATGCAGCAGCTGCTGGACGAACTGCGCAAAGCCAAGGACACGATCATCTTCATCGACGAGATACACACCATCGTGGGCGCCGGCTCCACGCAGGGCAGCCTCGACACGGCCAACATCCTCAAACCGGCCCTCGCGCGCGGCGAACTGCAAACCATCGGCGCCACGACGCTCGACGAGTACCGCGAGAACATCGAGACCGACTCGGCCCTCGAACGCCGCTTCCAGAAGGTGGTGATCGAGCCGACGACACCCGAGCAGACGCTCCAGATCCTGCGCAACATCGCACCCCACTACGAGCGCCACCACAAGGTGCACTACACCGAGGAGGCGTTGCAGGCCTGCGTGACGCTCACCGGGCGTTACGTCACCGACCGCTATTTCCCCGACAAGGCCATCGACGCGCTGGACGAGGCCGGCTCGCGGGCGCACCTGCAATCGGCACGCGAACCGGAGGAGCTGCGGGCCATGAAGACGGCGCTCAGCGACGCCAGGCGCGAACGCCGCGAAGCGGTCGAAGCGCTGGTCTACGAGAAGGCCGCTTCGGCGCGCATGCGGGAAATCGCGCTGCGCTCGAAGCTGGGCGAGAGCCGCGCCGAATGGAAGCGCTCGCTCGAAAGCAACCCCGTGGAGATCACCGCAAGGCATATCCAGGAGGTGATTACCGCCATGACGGGCATCCCTGCGGAGCGCGTCTCGGACGGCGAGATGATCCGTCTGCAAACCCTGCGCGAACACCTCGCCAAGCGTGTCGTGGGACAGCAGGAGGCCGTGGAGAAGATTTCGCGCACCATCCGCCGTTCGCGCGCCGGACTGAAGGACGAAAACCGCCCCATCGGCGTCTTCCTCTTCGTCGGCCCCACAGGCGTCGGCAAGACGCTGCTGGCCAAGGAGGTGTCGAAATGGCTGTTCGACGAGCACCGCGGGCTGATCCGGATCGACATGAGCGAATACGGCGAAAAGCACAACGTGGCGCGCCTGATCGGCTCGCCCCCGGGATACGTCGGTTACGGCGAAGGAGGCCAGTTAACGGAGGCCGTGCGTCGTCAGCCCTACGCCGTGGTGCTCTTCGACGAGATCGAGAAGGCCCATCCCGAGGTCTTCAACGCCATGTTGCAGATCTTCGACGAAGGGCACCTCACCGACGGCTCGGGACGCAAGGTCGACTTCCGGAACACGATCATCATTATGACCTCGAACGTGGGTTCGCGGGCCGCGGTCCGGAAATCGGTGCAGGTGGGTTACAGCACCACCTCGAAGAGCGCCGTGGCCGACCGGACGCCCCAGAGCGAGTACCGCAAAGCTCTGGAGCACACCTTCGCCCCGGAGTTCCTCAACCGCATCGACGACATCGTGCTGTTCCGCACGCTGGAGATCGCCGACGTGGAACGGATCGTCGACCTGGAATTGCAGGGGCTGATGGCCCGCACGGGCAGGCTGGGCTACAAGGTGAAGATCACCGAAGGGGCCAAACGCCGGCTGGCGGCCATGGGCTACGAGTCGCGCTACGGCGTGCGTTCGCTCAAGCGGACGCTGATGGACAACGTCGAGGAACCGCTCTCGACGCTGATCATCGACGGCAAGCTCCACGAGGGCGACACCGTGATCGTGGAGTCGGACAAGGGCCGCGGCGTGAAACTGCGCGTGGCATAACCGACCGCTCGCAGAGAGGGACCGGGATCGTTTCCCGGCCCCTTTTCGCATTTTTCCGGCAGGAAAGGATGCGATATTTTCCATTTTTCCTAAATTTGTGCGAATATTTCATACCTCTTCACTGAAACCGAATGCGTCCGATTTCTCTGAAAACCCTCTCCGGGGCCTTGTTTATAACCCTCTGCGCCGCGACGACGGCGTTAGCCGCAACCGCTGAAGCCGACAGCCTGTCCGCAGCGCTGTCCCGGGCGCGCACGCCCGCCGAACGGGAGCAGACCTATGTCCGGCTGGCCGACCTCTGCGCCGACAGCACGGCGCTCGCCGCCCTCTACTGGGAAGCCGCACTCACCGAAGCCGCCGGAGCCGGAGACGACTACGGATGCCGGGAGGCGCTGGACCGGCTCGTGCAGGGATTCTCGGCGAAGCAGCCCGAACGGGCTTTGGAGTACGTCCGCCTTGCGGACAGCCTCCTGCCCGACCGCCGCTTCGCGCTGTTCCGTGCATCGCTCAACGCTTTCTGGCTCTGGAAGCAGATGTCGGTGGCCAACTCGTTCGAGGCGATCGACCGCGCGCTGGCGGAGTTCCGCGAGCGGTAACCGGGCAGCCTCACCCCCGAGGAGGAGATCGAATGGGAATTCCTCACGGGACTCTCCATCGACTATTCGTCGATCGCCACCGAAGCCTACGGCAACATTCCCCAGGCCATCCCCTATGTGGAGCAGGCTCTCGCCAAGCTCGAAAAATACCCGCTGGAGGAACGCGTCCACTTCGAAAAACTCTGCCGCGAGGAACTTGCAGACATCTATCTCTACGCCGACGATCCGCGCGCCGCCGGTCAGATCGGCCGGTGCATCGACCTGCACCGCGCGTGGGTGGCTGCCGACAAACGTTTCGAACGCCCCCGCCGCGACTCGGCGTAATACCTGATGCGGTCCTACGGCAAGATGGTCTTCCTGGGCGGCCTCCTCACCCGGGAGGAGGTGGACGGCTACTACGACAAATGCATGGAGCTGGCGCGCGGGCGCGGCGACCGCGAGGAGATATACAACACCAGCGCCCGTTATTACCGGGACAGGGGCGACTACGAGCGGAGCACGGCCTACATGGATTCGCTGCTGACCCACTACGCCGAGACCGGCAAAAAGGCGGATCTCGGCTCCATCTACATAGCGCAGTCGCACCTGTATGAAAAGGCGGGCGATTACGCAAAAGCCCTCGAAGCCATGCGGAAAGGCAACGACTTCCGTTACCACAGCCGCATGGACCAGGCGCAGAGCAAGCTGGCCGAGATGCAGGCGCTCTACGACGTCAACCGCCTCGAACTCGAAAAGTCCCGGCTGGCCGACCGCAACAAACTCTTCCTGCTTGTCGCCGGCGGCATCGTGCTGCTGCTGCTCGCCGGCTGGGCCGCCTACCAGCAGGCGATGGTCCGGCGGCTGAAGCTGGCTCGCACGCAGTTCATGGCGGCCAGCGAAGAGGCGCAGCGCCAAAGCCGCCGCGCCCAGGAGAGCGAAAAAATGAAGACCGCCTTCATCAACTCGATGTGCCACGAGATACGCACGCCGCTGAACGCCATCAACGGCTTCTCCGAACTGCTGCTCACGGAACAGGAGCCTGCGGCCCGGCAGGCTTTTCAGGCCGAGATCTGGAAGAGCACCACGGCCCTGACCGCCCTGCTGGAGAACATGCTCGAACTCTCGCAGCTCGTCAGTTCCGAAAGCCCGCTCCCGGTCGCCCAGACCGACATCCGCCTGCTCTGCGCCGAACGGCTGGAGCTGCAAAAGCAGCTCGGCAACAATCCGGCGGTCGAATACGTCAACGAAGCGGGAACGGAGATCGAGATACCCACCAATGCCTTCTACCTGACGCGCGTCGTCGACAACCTGCTGCATAACGCCGCCAAGTTCACCGCCGCAGGACGCATCACGCTCCGTTGCCGCAACGACGAGTCCCGGCGCACGTTGCAAATCAGCGTCAGCGACACGGGCATCGGCATCCCGCCCGAAAAGCAGGAGTGGGTGTTCGAACGCTTCACCAAGGTCGACCCCTTCAAACCCGGTTCGGGCATCGGGCTTTACCTCTGCCGCCTGATCGTCACCCGCCTCGGGGGCGACATCCGCGTCTGCCCCGAATACAGCGGGGGCTGCTGCATCCGCATCGAACTGCCCTACTGATCCGCACCGCGGGCACTTTCGCAGCCCCTTCCGGCGCTTTTTCCGCCCCGGGAGGGGTTTGTGAATTGCAATCCCGGCGGAAATGGCTATCTTTGCACCTCAATACCCGAATCGAATGTACAGTTTCGCAACATACAAAGACCAATACAAAGCCAACCTGCGGCTGGCGCTGCCCGTGGTGCTGACACAGCTGGGGCAGATCCTCACGCAGGTCGCCGACAACCTGATGGTCGGCCGCTACGGAGGCAGCGACCCCACGCCGCTGGCCGCCGTGTCGTTCGGCGGCGCCGTCTTCTTCATCCTCTTCATCGCCGCCATCGGCATCGCACTGGGCATGACGCCCCTCGTGGGCGAACTCTACGCGCAGGGCGACCGCGAGAAATCGTCGGGACTGCTCCAGAACGGCATCCTCTTCTACGGACTGCTGGGCGTGGCGATGGCCGCCGTGCAGTACGCCGTCATTCCGCTGATGTACCACCTCGGCCAGCCCGCCGAAGTGGTCGACATGGCCATCCCCTATTACAGGATGCTGGTGTGGAGCATGCCGTTCATCATGCTGTTCTTCACCTTCAAGCAGTTCCTCGAAGGCGTGGGCAACACGAAGGTCGAGATGTTCGTCACGATCGCGGCCAACCTCGCGAACATCGGCTTCAACTGGGTGTTCATCTACGGCCGCTACGGATTTCCCGAGATGGGCGCCGAGGGCGCGGGCCTGGGCACGCTGATGTCGCGCATCATCGCCCCGATGCTGATGATCGGCTACTTTTACAGCCGCAGCAAATACCGCGTCTATCTCGAAGGCTTTTCGCCGCGCAACTACTCGTGGGCGTCGGTCAGACAACTGCTGCACATGGGCCTGCCGATCTCGATGCAGATGTTCCTCGAAGCCTCGGCCTTCGTCGGCACGGGAATTATGATGGGGTGGTTCAACAAGGAGACGATGAGCGCCAACCAGATCGCCACGACCATCGGCAACTGCGCCTTTATGATCGTCATGTCGATCGGCGCGGCCACCACCATCCGCGTGTCGCACTGCTACGGCGCGCGCGACATCGGCCAGTTGTCGCTCGCGGCCAAGGCGTCGTACCACCTCGTACTGGCGTGGAACGCCCTCGCAGCGCTGGTTTTCATCACGATGCGCAACGTGATCCCGACCTTCTTCACCACCAACGCCGAGGTGATCGCCATCGCCTCGAACCTGATGGTCTTCGCTGCGCTCTACCAACTGTCGGACGGCATCCAGAACGTCTCGGTGGGTATCCTGCGGGGCATCCAGGACGTGAAGATCATCATGCCGATCGCCTTCGTCTCCTACTGGCTGCTGAACCTCCCGGCGGGCTACCTGTTCGGTTTCACGATGGGCATGGGTCCTTCGGGGCTTTTCCTGGGCTTCTCGTTCGGACTGTCGGCCGCAGCCGTGATGATGATCCTGCGCATCCGCCGCAGCATCAGCCGTTTGCATGCAAACGGGAATTCACAATCAACAATTCGCAATTCATAAATTCAGTTTGCAGGCATAGTTCCCGAATAAGCCAAAATTGTGAATTCTGAATTCTGAATTGTGAATTATTTTGTATCTTTACGCAAATTATACCCAATCATGGATACCGAAAAACGACATACGGGCGCCTGCAAACCCGAAGTGGGCCGCGGGTGCGCCTTTTGCAACTGCGGCTCGGAGCCGGAAGCCAAACTCTGCGACGGGTGCTTCAAGCTCCACGAAACGGCCTGGCTCGACGAGTACCCGGTCAACATGCCGAGCGACATCGTCGAGGTGCGTTTCAAGAACACCCGCCGTTCGTTCTACCAGAACGTCAACAACCTCGACCTCAAACGGGGCGACATCGTGGCCGTCGAAGCGTCGCCGGGCCACGACATCGGCGTCGTGTCGCTCACGGGCGACCTGGTGGCGCGCCAGATGCGCCGCACGGGATTCAACCCCTACAACGGCGAATACAAGAAGATCTACCGCAAGGCCAAACCCTACGACATCGAAAAGTGGCAGGAGGCCATCGCGCTGGAGCACGAGACGATGATCGCCTCGCGGCAGATCGCCGCCAACATGGGCCTGAACATGAAAATCGGCGACGTGGAGTATCAGGGCGACAAGATCAAGGCTATCTTCTACTACATCGCCGACGAGCGCGTGGACTTCCGCGAACTGATCAAGGTCTTCGCCGAACGGTTCCACATCCGCATCGAGATGAAGCAGATCGGCGCCCGCCAGGAGGCCGGACGCATCGGCGGACTGGGCGCCTGCGGCCGCGAACTGTGCTGCGCATCGTGGATGTCGAGCTTTTCGAGCGTCACGACCGGAGCCGCGCGCGTGCAGGACATTTCGCTCAACCCCCAGAAGCTGGCCGGGCAGTGCTCGAAGCTCAAGTGCTGCATGATGTACGAATACGACACCTATGTCGACGCCCGCAAGGAGTTCCCGCGCCTGCGCGAACCGCTCCAGGCCGCCGAAGGCGAATGGTTCTGCGTCAAGAGCGACGTGCTGGCCGGAACGATGACCTTCTCTTCGTCGAAGGACGCGATGGCCAACGTCACCACGCTGCCCGTTTCGCGCGTGCGGGAGATCATGGCGCTGAACCGCCAGGGCAAGAAGGTCGAACGGTTGCAGGACGCCGACGACATCCGCCCGGAGATCGAGGAGCCGACCTACCGTTCGGAGGAGGACAGCATCACCCGCTTCGACCAGGCCAAACGCCGCAAGCGCGGCGGCCGCAACAACAAGGGCCGCGGCGAGCAGGGACGCCCCGCAGGGCAGAACGGACAGACGCCGCAGGAGTCCGGCGGGGAGACCCGCCAGCCGCGTGAAGGACAGCCCGGCCGTCCCGACAGGCAGCCGCGCCGCAACGACCGTCCGCGCAACGGAAGCAACGCAGGGGAGCGTCAGAACGGCGGCAACGGCGAGCGTCCGCACAACGGCCGCGGCGACAATAACCGAGGCGAAAACAACAGCCGTGAACCCCGCGAGAACAACGGCCGCGAGAACAACGGCCGCGAACCCCGTGAAAACAACGGAGGCGGCCGTGAGGGCGGAAACCGCAGCCGCAACAACCGCAACCGCCGCCGCGGAAACGGAAACGGAAACGGAAACAACGGCGGAAACGCCCCGGCCGGCAATAACGGCAACGGAGGCGGCAGCGAAGGCGGCAATAACGGCGGAACGCATCAAAACCAATAGCGCGGTGAAACGCTCGGCAGGGCATATCGCGGCCGTGGCGGCCGCGCTTCTGGCCGGAAGCTGCGTCTCGCCCCACCAGTCGGCGGTCACCGACGTCAACCCCGCCCGGTGGGACTCGCGGGCCGAAATCCGCCTGCCGAACGCAGACACCGTGTCGCTGCGCGACGCCGTGATCTTCCTGCGCTGCAACGACCGCTTCGCGGAGGACACGCTGACGGTCCGCATCGCCACCGTAACCCCCGATTCGCTCCGCTTCGGGGAGTGGTTCCTGCTCGTCATCCCGCACCCGAAAGGTCCCGCGGCCCTGATGCGCGAGGCAGCGATCCCCTACCGCCGCCGAATCCGCCTCACGCAGCACGGCGACTACCGCTGCTCGGTCACGCCGGTCCGCCCCGTCCGCGGGGTCGAAGCCGTCGGCGTCGACCTGCAGCAAAGCAGATAACCGAAAACACATTACCGTCCTGCCGGCCCCGCAGTCCGGCGGAACAACAGACCACTATGGGCAAAGACAAGCTCCGCAGGTTCCGCGAGAACCTGACTTTCGAATGTTTCGTGCAACCCGAATTCGACGAGGTGTTCCACCGCGACCACCCGCTGAAAGGGAACTGGAACCGTGATTTCTTCCGCAACGACAATCCCATCGTACTGGAACTGGGCTGCGGCAAGGGCGAATACACCGTCGCGCTGGCTCAGCGCGACCCGCAGCGCAACTACATCGGCATCGACATCAAGGGCGCACGCATGTGGCGCGGCGCGAAGACCGCCACGGACCGCAGGATGCACAACGTAGGCTTCCTGCGCACACGCATCGAGTTCATCGACGCGCTGTTCGCCGAAAACGAAGTGTCCGAAATCTGGATCACCTTCCCCGATCCGCAGCTCAAGACCCGGCGGGCCAAGAAACGCCTCACCTCGCCGCTCTACCTGGCTTGTTACGCCCGCCTGCTCCGGCCCGACGGGTGGATCAACCTCAAGACCGACTCCAAGCACCTCTACGCCTACACGGGCGAGGTCATCCGCCATTACGGGCTGACTTGCGAGGTCTCCGAACCCGACATCTACGGTTCGGGGTTCGCCGACGAGGTGCTTTCGGTCAAGACGGCTTATGAAACCCGCTTTCTCGAAATGGGACTTCCGATCACCTACACGCGCTTCGCGCTGGACGGCCGGCACGAATTCCCGTGGTTCGACTGGGAGGAGGACGACAAGGAGGAGAAAGACAACGAGGCCGAACGGCAGCTACGATAGCCTCGCTCCCAGCTCCGACCACTCCGACCAGGCCTCTCCACCTTTCTTATAAACATAGGTATCAATTATTTCGGGCTTATCTACTAAATTTTTAGATCGAAAATTTGTTTTACTAAAAATTTAGTAGTAATATTGTGTCGTAAACCCGAAACAACACGACCTATGAATACCAAGATTACGGAACTGACTCGCGGCGAGGAGGAGATCATGCAGATTCTCTGGCGTCTGGGCGACGCGGTGGTCAACGACATCATCGCCCGGACCGACGAACCCCACCCCAAGTACACCACCGTCGCCACGTTTCTCAAGATTCTGGAGAACAAGGGCTTCGTCAGCCATACGGCCGAGGGCAAGAGCCACCGCTATTTTCCGCTGATCGGCCGCGAGGAGTATGCCCGCGGCGTCATGTCGTCGATGCTTTCCAGCTATTTCGACGGCTCGCTGGCCCAACTGGTGTCGTTCTTCTCGCGCCATGAAAACATCCCCGCCCGGGAGATGGATGAAATTCTCGAAATCATGCGCAACGCCAAAAAATAACCGCCGTGAAAACCCTCGCCATCTACGCCCTCGAAGTGCTGGCTTGCAGCGGCGTGCTGCTGGCGGCCTACGCCATCCTGCTCGAACGGCACGTGCGGTTCGGCTGGTGCAGGACCTACCTGCTCGCATCGACCCTCCTGGCGGCGGTCATTCCGCTGCTGCGCATCCCCGTCTGGCCGGGCAAGGTGATCGAGGTCGCCCCGACGGTCGCACTGCCCGCGGCCGAATGGACCGCCGAGGTGGTTGAAGAGGCGGCTCCGGCCGTCACGCCCGAAGCGATATGCCTGGCGGTATACCTGATCGGGGTCGGGCTGGTCGCGGGCGTCATGCTGTGGCAGGTCGTGCGCATCCGCCGGCTGCGGCGCGGTGCGGCGATCACCCGCACGGAGCGTTTCACGCTCGTGCGCACCCCGCAGCGGATCGCGTCGTTCTCGTTCTTCCGCTCGATCTACCTCTGGGACCAGATCCCGGCCGGAGAGTTGCAGGCCATCGTAGCCCATGAGGCGAGCCACGTCGCCCACCGCCACTCCGCCGAGCGCGTGGCGATGGAATGCATGAAGGCCGCGCTGTGGTGGAACCCCTTCGTATGGCTCGCCGCACGGCGGCTCACCGAAGCCGAGGAGTTCGAAGCCGACAGCGACGTGCTGGCCGAAGGGTACGACATCGAACATTACATGAAAACCATATTCAGGCAGCTATTCGGTTATAGTCCGGAAATAGCCAACGGGCTGCGGGATTCCTTAACCAAAAAACGCTTTAAAATGATGACAACGAAAACTTCCGGCAGGCACTCCCTGCTGCGGCTAGCGGGAACGCTTCCCGCCGTGATAGGACTCCTGTGCGCTTTCTCGCTGACCACGCGCGCCGCCGAGGTCCGGATTGCAGAAACCGAAAAGGCCCCGGCCGACGAAACGGCGTCCCAGGACGCAACGAAGAAAAAAGTCTCCGTAACCGTCTTCCAGAACGGCCAGCCGCTTCCGGGCGCAATCGTACTGATCAGCGGATCGAACGTCGGAACCGTGACCGGCAAGGAGGGCACGGCGCAGATTTCAGCGGCTCCCGGCAATGAACTTGTCATCTCCTACGTCGGCTGCCAGACCCGGAAAGTCCGCGTCTCCGACAAATCCGGCGCAGAGAGTTTTGAAATCACCTTGGAGACCGAGAGCAACAAGCTCGACCCCGTCAGCGTAACCCCCGGCGACCAAAAAACGCCCGCGCCTCAAAGCGCCGCAGGAGCCGAAAAGGAGCGGAAAGCCAAACCGCTCTATATCGTCGACGGCGTCGAGCGGACGAGCATCGACGACATCGCTCCCAATACGATCGAACGGATCAGCGTCCTCAAAAATCAGTCCTCCACCGCAGTGTACGGTTCGCGGGGTAAAAACGGCGTGATCGTGATCACCACCAAAGGCGCAGCCAAACCGGCGGCTGACGAAGCCGTTTTCAACGAGAAACCCGGATCGGTCGAAATCGCCTCCGCGTCCACGGAAGACATGCCGTTTCTGATCGTCGAAAAGATGCCTTCGTTCCGCGGCGGCGACCTCAACGACTTCCGCGCGTGGGTGCAGGAGCACCTCCAATACCCCGCCGAGGCCGTGGAACGGAACATTCAGGGCCGCGTGGTCGTGACGTTCACCATCGAAAAGGACGGTTCGGCAAGCAACATCCTGGTATTGCAATCGCCCGACAAACTGCTTGCCGACGAGGCCCGCCGCGTGATCGCCTCCTCGCCCGCCGGAGCATGGACGCCCGGCGAGCAGCGCGGAGAGAAGGTGCGCGTGAAATATACGCTGCCCGTCGATTTCCGCCTGCCCCAGACCGAAAGCGCAACCGTGCAGGGCGCTCCCGACGGTAACGAACCATTCCTGGTCACCGAGAAGATGCCTTCGTTCCGGAGCGGCGAGATCAAAGACTTCCGCAACTGGATACAGATGCACATCCAATACCCGGCCGAAGCGATGAAAAACAATATCCAGGGACGTGTCATCGTCTCGTTCATCGTCGAAAAGGACGGTTCGGTAAGCAATATCCTGGTATTGCAATCGCCCGACAAACTGCTTGCCGACGAGGCCCGCCGCGTGATCGCCTCCTCGCCCGCCGAAGCATGGACGCCCGGCGAACAGCGCGGTGAGAAGGTGCGCGTGAAATATACGCTGCCCGTCGATTTTTACCTCCAAGGCAGCGGGGACAAGCTCTCCGAACGGCCTGAAAAACCCCAAGGCAGTCTCGACGGAATCCTCGTCGTGGGCTATGGCGCAACCCAAAAATAACCCCCTTCTTACCATCAGCGACGGGCGGCGTCCACCCCAAGTTCAGCGGATGCCGCCCGTTTTTTGCCCTGCCCGCCGAAATCCGCCGCAAAAACACGGCATTCCGGGAACTTTTTACTACATTTACACGACTTTAACCGCTCGTAACATGGATGTAAAGATAGCCCCCGACTGGAAGGAACTCCTCGCCCCGGAGTTCGAAAAACCCTATTTCGCGCAGCTCACGGAGTTCGTACGGCAGGAATACGCCTCGCGGCGCATTTTCCCGCGCGGCAGCAACATCTTCCGCGCCTTCGACAAATGCCCGTTCGACCGCCTGAAAGTGGTCGTCATCGGCCAGGACCCCTATCACGGTCCCGGACAGGCCAACGGGCTTTGTTTCTCGGTCGCGGACGGAGTTCCCTTCCCGCCCTCGCTGCAAAACATCTTCAAGGAGGTCTCCGACGACACCGGCACGCCCATACCGTCTACGGGCAACCTCGACCGCTGGGCCGAACAGGGAGTGCTGCTGCTCAACGCCGTGCTCACGGTCCGCGCCCACGAAGCCGCATCGCACGCCGGCCGCGGCTGGGAGACCTTCACCGACGCCGTGGTGCGCGCCATCGCCCAGCGCAAAGAGGGCATCGTCTACATGCTCTGGGGCAGCTACGCCCAGAAGAAAGGCGCCATCGCCGACCCGCAGCGCAACCTGATCCTCAAAGCCGTGCACCCTTCGCCGCTGTCGGTCTACCGGGGATTCTTCGGCTGCCGCCACTTCTCGCGCGCCAACGAATACCTCCGCTCCGTGGGCAAGGAGCCGATCGTGTGGTAACAACATTTAACAGAATCACCCAATTAGACAACTCGCACTTCTGATCACAGTCATGCTGTTGGAGCCTGCTCCCCAGACCCACCGAACACACGGTTACAAAAACGCCACGATCCATTAAGACGCGTAGCCATTTCCTTTTTTTAAAATTCCGAAAAAATTTGGAATATAAAATTATCGCCCTATATTTGTAGTGTACTACTACACTAATACACAAAAACAATAACAGCCATGATTGCTTTTCAAAACGTTTCTTTCGGTTACAACCGTCGCCGGAAGGTTTTCGCAGATCTCTCGCTGACGTTCGGCGAAGGGCACATCCACGGCCTGCTGGGACGCAACGGCACTGGCAAAAGCACGCTGCTGCAACTTATCTGCGGACTGCTCGAACCCGATACAGGGCACATTGCCGTCGATGGATTCACCCCGCGGCAGCGGAGCGTGGATTTTCTGTCCAGGCTGATGCTGATCCCGGAAGAACTGAGCCTGCCGAATATTCCACTCCGCCGTTTTGCCTCACACACAGGTGTCTTCTACCCCGGTTATTCAGCAGAAATGTTCGAAAGTCATTGCGAAGCACTCGAAATCGATCCGTCACAAAATCCCCACGACATGTCCATGGGCCAGCGCAAAAAAGGCTACATCGCCTTCGCACTCGCCTGCAATCCACAGTTCCTGCTACTCGACGAACCGACCAACGGTCTGGACATCCCGTCGAAAACAATCCTACGCAGCCTGTTGGCGGCCTACGCCGACGAGAAACGCACCATCGTGATCTCGACCCATCAAGTCCGCGAAGTCGAGAACCTGATCGACAAAATCGTCATCCTCGACGAACAGGGCCTTGTGCTCGCCGCAACCACGGAAGAATTGTCGCACCGCCTCACGTTTGGGCCGTTGCCCGCAGACGCGAAAGCGATTTACAGCACCCCCTCGTTCTCGGGCGAAGAGGGCATCGCCCTCAATACGACCGGCCGGGAAAGCCGTCCGGACCTCGAACTGATCTTCGCAGCCACCACCCACGACCGCATGACCATTCCCTCGATTCTTCACACAAATCCCACCAATCATGAATAACTCCATCTCTTTTCGGCGCACTGTATTATATGCACGCAAACATTACGTTGAAAATGCCCGCTACTACGGCTACGGCCTGCTGGCAATTCTGATTCTGCTCTCTGTCTTCGCGTGGTTTTACGGATCATGGCGCAGTGATCCGGGGGAATTCCGCGTAACCGCCTGCTTCACGATGTTGGGATTCATGTATTACGTCACCCGCTTGAGCTGCCGTAACCTCTACAAGCGGCTGCCGATGGTACGCTCCTACACGCTGCCTGTCACGGCGGCGGAGAAATACCTCTTCATCTGGTTCAACACAACGGTTATCGCCACCCTGCTTTTCAGCCTCGTCTTGTGGCCTGTCACAGCCGCGGCAGACATCCCCGACGGCAACATCATCCGAATCATGATCTATCCTACATGGCTGACGATCTTCACGGTGCAGGCCGGGCTGCTGCTGGCCTGTTGCTGGGGCAAGGAATACCCGATGAAAATATTCCTGCTGCTCGCCGGAGCTTTCATCCTATTCTTCATCATCTACTACTGGGTACTGATGCCATCAGACGGATTATTCGTCCGCATTCCCTTTTCCGAATTCACTGTCAACATACACTCCGACACCGCAAGGCTCTCTTTTCCGCTCCGGAAGCAACTCCCGGAATACGGCGCCTACACGATGATCTTCGGATACTGGACTCTCGTAAGCTGGGTGACCGGATATTTCAAGCTCCGGGAAAAAACTCTCAAATAATCCGGCCATGCAATTCAACGACAACCAGCCGATCTGGCTCCAGATCTACGACCACGCCTGCCGCGCCATCGTCTCCGGCCGTTGGCCCGAGCGGGAGCGCATCCCCTCGATACGCGAACTCGCCGTGACACTACAAGTCAACCCCAACACGGTGATGCGGGCGTACGATAAACTCGGAAGCGACGGACTGATCCTTATCCGCCGCGGCATGGGATTCTTCGTCGCCGAAGGCTCGCAGGCTCGGACACTCGAAGCCCAGCGACACGAATTCATTCGGGTCGAACTGCACACCATGTTCGCCCGCATGGACGAACTGGGCATTGACATGAACGACCTGCAGACTCTCCACAACAACTATTTAAAACGGAAAAGTCATGAAAACAAGCAATAAAATCCTCTCGACGGCATTTGCTGCCTACCTGCTCTTTACCGCCGGCAACAGCGCGGCAATCCTGAAGGAGTACAAACGGGCCGAAGCATCGGGCAAAGCGCTCATTACACAACTGGAAAAGACTTCGATCCACGTTCTCTCGGTCGAAGGCGACAATTACATCCAAGCCAGTCGGGGACGAAAAAGTTCGCAAACGCTCGGTTTCTGGAGCCCATTCGATCCAGAGACCACGCCCCTACGCATTTGCGGCGATACGCTCTACATTTCGGGAACGTCGTACGGCTACGTCACACTACCCGACCTGAAAAGTTTCCTGCGCAACGGCAAGCCACAACCGATCAACGAAGATTAGACACCAAAAAACCGGTCGTGTATACAACACGACCGGTTTTCTAATCCCATAAACTTTATCCCAGATAGGATTTCAGGAGTTTCGACCGCGACGAATGCCGGAGGCGGCGAATCGCCTTCTCTTTGATCTGACGCACGCGCTCGCGCGTCAGGTCGAACTTCTCGCCGATCTCCTCGAGAGTCATCTCCGAGGTTCCGATGCCGAAGAAGTACTTGATGATGTCGCGCTCACGCTCCGTGAGGGTCTCCAGCGCACGGTCCACCTCGGTCGACAGCGACTCGTTGATCAGCCCGCGGTCGGCGTTGGGCGAATCGGGATTCACCAGCACATCCAGCAGCGAGTTGTCCTCGCCGTCGGCGAACGGAGCGTCGACCGATACGTGGCGGCCGGCGACACGCAGCGTGTCGGTGACCTTCTCCTTCGGGAGTTCCAGTTCCGTAGCCAGCTCTTCGGGCGACGGCGTGCGCTCGTGCTCCTGCTCGAAGCGTGCGAACGCCTTATTGATCTTGTTCAGCGAACCCACCTGGTTGAGCGGCAGACGCACGATGCGCGACTGCTCGGCCAAAGCCTGGAGAATCGACTGACGAATCCACCACACGGCATAGGAGATGAACTTGAAACCGCGGGTCTCGTCGAACTTCTCGGCGGCCTTGATCAGCCCGAGGTTGCCCTCGTTGATCAGGTCCGGGAGGCTCAATCCCTGATTCTGGTATTGTTTGGCGACGGACACCACGAAACGCAGGTTGGCTTTGGTGAGCTTCTCAAGCGCTTCCTGGTCTCCTTTTTTAATTCGCTGGGCGAGTTCCACCTCCTCCTCGACCGTGATAAGCTCCTCCTTGCCGATTTCCTGCAAGTACTTGTCCAGCGAGGCGCTTTCGCGGTTGGTGATGGACTTTGTAATCTTTAATTGACGCATATTTTTTCTAACTATCCTAATAATACTGCAATCCATAAACCCGCCCGGGCTGCGGTTTACTCCACCAGCGTGTAGCTTGCCGAACGGCCGTTGGGATAAACGCCGTCGATCGAACGGACCTTCTCCGTCATCCGCTGCATGTCGCCGAGCGAATAGACCGGGCGGTCGTTGATGTGAGTGATCACAAATCCCTGTTTAACACGGGCGCGGGCCAGAATTCCGTCGGCCTTGATGCCGACCACCTGCACGCCGCCCTTGATGTCAAGTTCGCGGCACAGTTTAGCGCCCGCATCGGCGAACTTACCTCCGAGCGCATCGACAACGTCGACGTCCTCCTTGGTAACCAATTCCGTTTTACCTGCTTTATTACGCAAAGTAACGTCAAATTGTTTCACCTTTCCGTCTCTTTTTACGGATAATTTAACCGTATCGTTGGGTCGGCGTTTGGCGATCTGCTCCTGAAGCGTCGAAGGCTCAACAATTTTCACGCCATCAATGTCCAGAATCACGTCTCCCTTGCGGATTCCGGCCTCCGAAGCGGCTCCGCCCTCGACAACTGCGGCCACGTAGGCGCCGCCCAGATCCTTGATGCCCAACTCTTTACCCTCCGTATCGAGGAAATCCTGATCCACGACGCGGAACTGTACGCCCAGCAGGGCGCGCTGCACGACGCCGAACTCCTTCAGATCGACCACCACCTTGCGGACGATCGACTCGGGAATGGCGAACGAATAGCCCACGTAGCTTCCCGTCTGCGACTTGATCAGCGTGTTGATGCCCACCAGCTCGCCGTGGGTGTTGACCAGCGCGCCGCCCGAGTTGCCGGGGTTCACCGCCGCGTCGGTCTGGATGAACGACTCGATCCTGAAATCGTTGGGAATGGCTCCCAGCTGCCGCGCCTTGGCGCTCACGATGCCGGCCGTGATGGTCGACTGCAAGTCGAACGGCGAACCGATCGCCAGCACCCATTCGCCCAGACGCAGCGCATCGGACGATCCGAAAGCCAGCGTAGGCAGCCCCTTGGCCTCGACCTTCAGCAGCGCGAGGTCCGTCGCCGAATCCTTGCCGATGAGTTTGGCGTCGAACGAACGCCCGTCGTTGAGCTTCACCTTGAGTTTCGAAGCCCCGTCCACGACGTGGTTGTTCGTCACGATATAGCCGTCCTCCGAAATAATCACGCCCGAACCGCCGGCCCGCTGCTCGCGGTACTGCGGACCTCCGTCGCCGCGGCCGTAATCCTGCGGGATTCCGAAGAACTCCAGAAACGGATCGTAGCCCCGGCGCTGGGGCATCTCGACCTGCTGGATGGCCTCGATGTTCACGACGGCCTTCACCGCATTCTCGGCGGCGTAGGTGAGGTCGGGATACTGCTCGGCCTGGTAAGACGTAAACTGGGTTCCCAGCGCGGGCGTACGTTCCACCTCGCGCTCGATGTATGCGACGGAACCTCCGCGGTCCGCGGAAACCGTCCAAGCCGTAAGTCCGCCGGCTGCGGCCGACACGGCTACGAGTCCTAAAATCAAAAATGCCTTTTTCATAATGAATTAAATGTTTTGGTTCTATTAATCAGAGGCAACTTCATTACATAAGCGATACGTTTAAATTTCAATTTCGAAGGACAAACGCACAATAACGTCCGGTTAGTATGTCTATTCCGTACAAAAATCGGGGCGTCCATCGAAGGCGCCCCGATTTTTCAGCGTAGCCGGACGCTAAAGGCCGAACTCCCGCTTGATCTGCTCCACGGCATCGAGTTTCTCCCAGCCGAAGAACTCGATTTCGCGCTCGGTCTCGACGCCGTTCTCCCAGACCTTCTCCACCTTCGTATAAGGACGATTGCCGAAATGCCCGTAGGAAGCCGTCGCCTCGAAGATCGGGTTTTTCAGGCCGAAACGCTTCACGATGGCCGCGGGACGCAGGTCGAAGAGCTTCCCGATGCGGCGGGCGATCTCGCCGTCGGTCATGCCGGCCAGCGCCGCGGGACGGGGTGAATTGTAGGTATCGACGTAGATCGACAGCGGCTGCGCGATGCCGATGGCGTAGCTCAACTCGACCAGAATCTGGTCGGCGACGCCCGCCGCCACGAGGTTCTTGGCGATGTGGCGCGCGGCATAGGCCGCCGAGCGGTCCACTTTGGACGAGTCCTTGCCCGAAAAGGCGCCGCCGCCGTGCGCGCCGCGGCCGCCGTAGGTGTCGACGATGATCTTACGGCCCGTAAGTCCCGTATCTCCGTGAGGCCCTCCGATCACGAACTTGCCCGTGGGGTTCACGTGCAGGATGTAGTCGTCGCCGATCAGTGCGGCCAGCTGGTCGCCGGCGCGCTCCAGACGCGCCTTGACCCGCGGAATGAGAATCGTGCGCACGTCCTCGCGGATTTTGTCCTGCATCTGTTTTTCCGCCTCCTTCTCGCTGCGGCCCTCGCCCGGGAGGATGAACTCGTCGTGCTGCGTCGAGACGACGATCGTATGCACGCGCAGCGGCTTGTTCGTCGTCTCGTCGTACTCGATCGTGACCTGCGACTTCGAGTCGGGACGCAGATAGGTCATCACCTCGCCTTCGCGGCGGATGACGGCCAGCTCCTTGAGGATCACGTGCGACAGGATCAGCGTCGCGGGCATCATCTCGCGGGTCTCGTTGCAGGCGTAGCCGAACATGATGCCCTGGTCGCCGGCGCCCTGCTCCTCCTCGGCTTCGCGGACGACGCCCTGGTTGATGTCCGACGACTGTTCGTGAATGGCCGACAGAATGCCGCACGAGTTGCCGTCGAACTGATAGTCGCTCCGGGTGTAGCCGATGCGGTTGATCACGCGGCGCGCCACGCCCTGCACGTCGACATACGCCTCCGAGCGCACTTCACCCGCCACGACCACGAGTCCCGTGGTGCAAAGGGTTTCGCAGGCGACTTTCGAGTTGGCGTCGCGGCGCAGGAATTCGTCGAGGATTGCGTCGGAAATCTGATCCGAAACCTTGTCGGGATGTCCTTCGGACACCGATTCCGATGTAAATAAAAAGCCCATTTTCATACATTTTTAATGGTTAAACGTATAAAATGGGAAAAATTGGCTGTTGAAAATAAAAAATGTGCTGTTTTAGCGATTTTTTATTGTGGTTTGCAATCAGTCAAATCTTTCCACATTTCCCCGCTTGACAGACGGGACTGCAAAGATAGGCATAATTTCGGAATCTGCAAAACAAAAGCCACCGCGTCGGGCGGTGGCTCCTGCACATTTTATATATAGGTACTATTTCCCGAGCATCTTTTTCACTTCGGCGGCGACTCGAAAATCGTTGCCGCCGAACCCGGACGGTCTCCGCTATTTCCCGAGCATCTTCTTCACTTCGGCGGCAACGGTTGCCCCGTTGTAGCCGAACTTCTCGTCGAGCACCTTGTAGGGAGCCGACCAGCCGAAATGGTCGAGACCGTGGATCACGCCGTTCTCGCCCACCAGTCCCCGGAGATTGACCGGAAGACCCGAAGTCATGCCGTAGCGCGCAACGCCCGCAGGCAGCACGCTCTCCTGGTACGAACGGGGCTGGTCGCGGAACAGTCCCTCGCTCGGGACGTTCACCACGCGGACCGGAATGCCCTCGGCGGCCAGCAGTTCGGCGCCTTCGACCAGCGTTGCGACCTCCGAACCCGTGGCGATCAGCACCGCGGCGGGTTTGGCGGCATCCATCACCACATAACCGCCCTTGGCGACCTGCGCAGCCTCCTCGCGGCGGATGGCGCCCAGCGTCGGCAGGGTCTTGATGTTCTGGCGCGACAGCACGAGCGCCACGGGGCGGTGCTCCTCGACGGCCAGTTTCCACGCCATGACGGTCTCATCGCCGTCGGCCGGACGCAGCACGAGCATCGAACGCTCGTCGTGGTGGTTGCGCAGGTGCTCCATCAGGCGGATCTGCGCCTCGTGCTCCACGGGCTGGTGCGTCGGGCCGTCCTCGCCCACGCGGAACGAGTCGTGCGTCCAGACGTAGACCACATGCAGGCGCATCAGCGCCGAGAGGCGCACGGCGGGCTTCATATAATCGGAGAAGACGAAGAACGTGCCGCAGACGGGGATCACGCCGCCGTGCAGCGCCATGCCGTTCGCAACGCAGGCCATCGTCAGCTCCGATACGCCCGCCTGGAAGAATTTCCCGCTGAAATCGCCCTTCGTGAACGCCTTGGTCTTCTTCAGGTAACCGTCGGTCTTGTCCGAATTCGACAGGTCGGCCGAAGCCACGATCATGTTGTCGATCTTCTCGGCGAAGACGCCCAGCACCGTCGCCGATGCGGCGCGCGTAGCCACGTCGGCCTTCATCTCGATGGACTTGTAGTCGATTTCGGGAAGTTTGCCCGAAAGGAAATCGTCGAGTTTGCGCGCCAGCTCCTTATGCTCCGCGCGCCACGACTTCTCGACGGCGGCCTGCTTCGCGGCCCACTCCTTCAACGCCTCGCGACGTTCGGCGAAGACCTCGCGGCTCTCCGCGAAGACGGCGAACGGATTCTCCGCATCGCCGCCCAGGTTCTTCACCGTAGCGGCGAAATCGGCCCCGGCGGCCGTCAGCGGCTGGCCGTGGGTCGAGACTTTGTTTTCGAAACTCTCTCCGGCGGGGCCTTTGGCGCCCTTGCCCATGACGGTATGGCCGATGATGAGCGTCGGACGCTCGGTCTCGCTCTCGGCGGCGACCAGCGCCTCGCGGATCTCATTGATGTTATGCCCGTCGATCGACAACACGTTCCAGCCCCACGCCTCGTACTTCATGGCCACGTTCTCGGTCATCACCTCGTCGACCTTCGTCGAGAGCTGAATGTTGTTCGAATCGTAGTACATCACGAAGTTCGACAGGCCCAGATGGCCGGCGATGCGGCCCACGCCCTGCGAAATCTCCTCCTCGACGGCGCCGTCCGAAATATAGGCATAGGTCTTGTGCGCCATCCACTCGCCGAAACGGGCGGCCATGAAGCGTTCCGCAATGGCGGCTCCCAGCGCCATGGCGTGGCCCTGTCCCAACGGTCCCGACGTATTCTCCACGCCGCGCATCACGTCCACCTCCGGGTGCCCCGGCGTCACGCTGCCCCACTGGCGCAGCGATTGCAGATCTTCGGTCGAATAGTGCCCGGCCAGCGAGAGCGTCGCATAGAGCATCGGCGACATGTGGCCCGGATCGAGGAAGAAACGGTCGCGGTAGGGATACGCCATATTATCGGGGTCGTAACGCAGGAACTCGGTGAAGAGCACCGTGATGAAATCCGCGCCGCCCATGGCGCCGCCGGGATGCCCCGACTTGGCCTTCTCGACCATCGCGGCCGAAAGGATGCGGATATTATCGGCAACGCGCGTAAGTTTTGAATTCGTTGTAGACATGGAGTTAGTATTTTATGCGTTTTAGCTGTTTATTTCCGGCAAAGATAGCCAAAAAGAAATTAGCCAACTTGTTTAAGTTCCAAAATATTTGCCTTTTCTATCTTTTTCTTTGCATAAGGCAACGTGACGGTGAACTTTCGGGCATCGGTCGAGGGGATGTCGAACATCGTGTCCATCATAATCGCCTCGCAGATCGAGCGCAGACCGCGCGCGCCGAGCTTGAACTCGACGGCCTTGTCGACGATGTAGTCCAGCGCGTCGTCGTCGAAGGCGAGTTTCACGCCGTCGAGTTCGAACAGACGCTTGTACTGCTTGACGATGGCGTTCTTCGGCTCGGTGAGGATCGAACGCAGGGCCGCGCGCTCCAGCGGCTGCATGTAGGTCAGCACCGGGAGACGTCCCACCAGTTCGGGAATCAGTCCGAACGACTTGAGGTCCTGCGGCGTGACGTACTGCATCAGGTTCGAGCGGTCGATGGGATCTGCGTTCAGCCGCCCGTAACCCATCGCGCGGGTGTTCAGCCGCTGGGCGATCTTCTTCTCGATGCCGTCGAACGCACCGCCGCAGATGAAGAGGATGTTGCGCGTGTCGACCTGGATGAATTTCTGCTCGGGGTGCTTGCGGCCGCCCTGGGGAGGCACGTTGACCACCGTTCCTTCGAGGATTTTCAGCAGGGCCTGCTGCACGCCCTCGCCCGAAACGTCGCGCGTGATGGAGGGGTTGTCGCCCTTGCGCGCGATCTTGTCGATCTCGTCGATGAAGACGATGCCGCGCTCGGCCTGCTCGACGTTGTAGTCGGCGACCTGCAACAGCCGCGAGAGAATGCTCTCGACATCCTCGCCCACATATCCCGCCTCGGTCAGAACGGTCGCGTCGACGATCGTGAACGGCACTTTCAGCAGCTTGGCGATCGTGCGGGCCATCAGCGTCTTGCCCGTGCCCGTCGGACCGACCAGCACGATGTTCGACTTGTCGATCTCGACCTCGTCCTCCTTCGGGGCGTACAGCAGCCGCTTGTAGTGGTTGTAGACCGCCACGGACATATACCGCTTGGCGGCATCCTGCCCGATGACATACTGGTCGAGGAACTCCTTGATCTGCGCCGGCTTGAGCAGTTCCTCCATCTTGAGCGGAGCCGCCGCCGGACGCCGTCCCCGTTCGGAGGCGATGTCGTTGTCGACGATGATCTTATAGCCGTTCTCGATACATTTGTTACAGATATTCGCGCCGTCCGAACCCTGGAACATGATCTCCACGTCCGTGCGCTTGGCGCCGCAGAACGAGCAGCAGTCGCCGCCGTTCTTGTTGTTGTTCTTATTCTGTGCCATGCGGTTTACTTGTCTCGTTTGGAAAGCACCTCGTCGATCAGTCCGTAATCCTTCGCCTCGCGGGCCGACAGCCAGTAGTCGCGGTCGGCGTCCTTCTCGATCTTCTTGACCGGGACGCCCGAGTGGACCGAGAGGATTTCGTACAGCTCGCGCTTGGTTTTCAGAATCTCGCGCGCCGTGATCTCGATGTCCGAGGCCTGACCCTGCGCGCCGCCCAGCGGCTGGTGGATCATCACCCGCGAATGCGGGAGCGCCGAACGCTTGCCCTTGGCGCCCGCCGTGAGCAGCACGGCGCCCATCGAGGCGGCAAGCCCCGTGCAGATGGTCGCCACGTCGGAGTTCACCAACTGCATGGTGTCGTAAATGCCCAGTCCGGCCGAAACCGACCCGCCGGGCGAGTTGATGTAGATCTGAATGTCCTTCTCGGGATCGACCGATTCGAGGAACAGCAGCTGGGCCTGGATGATATTGGCCGCGTCGTCGTAGATCGGCGCGCCGAGGAAGATGATGCGGTCCATCATCAGGCGCGAGAAAACGTCCATCGTGGCGATGTTCAGCTGACGCTCCTCGATGATCGTAGGCGACACGTAGGCCGCGCTTACCGACTGGAAATCGTGCAGTTTCAGCGAACTGATCCCGCAGTGGTTCCGTGCGTATTTTTCAAATTCTGACATAGTCGTATTTATTTACTCTTCATATTCTGCCTTCTGCCGGTCAGGAGCGCACAAGCCGCCGGAAGCATTCCGGATTCCCCATCGCCCCCGAAACCCGCTTCTTAAAGCGGGCGCGAAAACCGCCGCAAGCGATCCGGCCCCCGTCGCTCCCGAAAGCCGCCTCCCAGGCGGGCGGACGGGAGCGCAGAACCGGATGGGAAGCGTGAAAACCCACAGCCGCCCCTAAAAGCGCGTTCTTAAAGCACAAAGGACTTTGCAAACATCACGCCTGCAAAGTCCAAAGATAGATAAAATTCCGCGAAACTTAAAGTTCCTTCGCCAATTTAGCGAAATCGTCCGCAGATACGGCTTTTTCAGTTACCTTGACCTTCGATTTGACATCCTCGACAACCTTCACCTCATAGAGCTTCTCGTAAATCTTCTGGCCCTGATCCTTGTCGGCGAGAATCTTCTCGGCGTAACCCTCCAGCATGTCGTCCGGCGCCGAGGGCATGCCGTACTGTGCAAACTGCGAGGCGGCCAGCGCCTTGGCTTCGGAGAGCGCCTCCTCCTTCGAAACGGAGATGCCGTCGGTCTTGATGAAGTGCTTCTGGAGGTAGTTCCAGGTGAACATCTTCAGGAACTGGTCGAAATCCTTCTCGATGTCCTCCATCGAGAACTTGCCCTCGTTGATCGTGTAGAGCCAGCGCTTGAGGAACGCCGCGGGCATCTTCAGGTCGGCCTTCTTCACGAGATAGTCGCGCACCTGCAACGTGAAGAGGTAGTCGCTCTCGCGGCGCAGTTCGGCCTCGATCTGCGCGTCGATGAACTTGTCCAGCCCGGCTTCGTCCGTGACGCCGCCCTGCGGGAAAGCCATCTTGAAGAACTCCTCGTTCAGCTCCGGCTCGGCGAACTTGCGGATTTTGGTGATCTCCAGTTCGAATTCGGGGTTGACGCCCTCCAGTTCGTTCTCCTTGACCTGCAGGCAGGCGGCGCGCTGAGCGGGATTTTTATAGAGTTCGTTGATATTCACCTTCATCTTGTCGCCGACCTTCTTGCCGATGAAAGGCTTGCGGTCGGCCTCGTCCATCGAGATCAGACCCACGTAAGCGTCCGCAACGTTCATCTCGCCGTTGTCGAGCGTCACCGACAGCGCCTCGTCCGAAGTCACCTTCTCGGCGTCCACCAGGCGGCCGAAGCGGCGCAGGTAGTTCGAACGGTAGTCGTCGTGCATCTTCTTGTCGACCTTGATCTTGTTGTAGGTCAGCTTATCCTTGTCGGAAAGCTCCAGCTTGATCTCGGGAGCCTCGCCGATCTCGAACACGAATTCGAACTCGGTGGCGTTGTCGAAATCGAAGTCGCCCTGCTCCTCCGCGGGAATCACGTCGCCCAGATAGTCGATGCCCTCCTTCTGGAGATATTCGAAAACGGCGTTCGAAGCCTGACGGTAGGACTGCTCGGCCAGGACGCCCTTGCCGTACATCTTCTTGACGATGCCCATGGGGACCATGCCCGGACGGAATCCGGGAATGTTGGCCTTGCGCTTGTACTCGCGCAGGGACTTTTCGACCTCCTGCCCGTAATCCGCCTCGCCGACAGTCACGCGGATCAGCGAGTTATTCTCGCCGCGTTGTTCTCTTACAATGTTCATAATGAATGAATTATATTTGTTATTCTTCGTATTTCCGTTCAGAATCGGGAGGCAAAGATACGAAATTATTCCATTTCCGACAAGACATTACCCGTAATAATACGGTCAAATTATGATATACGGTTTGTTTTTCGTACCTTTGGGGCCGCAACGCCCCCCGCTTGCCGGGGAAGGTTCTACCGAGCCGTGCGCAATTCCGTTTTGATCCCATCCGGCTTTTCCGCAGCCTTTGGAGTCGCAACGCCCCTTTTGCCAGCCGAAAGGTTTTACCGAACCGCACGCAATTCCGTTTTGATCCCATCCGACTTTTTCGTATCTTTGTGAGCTATTTTGTTCCGAAACAATGAAAACGACCCCGATATTCCTGTTTTCCATCCTGCTGCTGGGCGCATGCGGCGGTCCGGCGGCGCGCGCCAAACGCCCCGGCGCAAAGGCGCAGGCCGCGGCGGCCGTGCAGGCCGAGCCGAAAACGTACACCTACCGCATCGCGGCGACCTACCCCCACTCGACCGACGCCTACACCCAGGGGCTGCAATACGTCGACGGGACGATGTGGGAAGGCACGGGCCAGCACGGCGAATCGGTCGTTCGGAAGACCGACCTCGCGACGGGGAAAACCGAGGTCATGGCGCGCCTGCCCCGTTCGGAGTTCGGCGAAGGAATCACCCTGCTCGGCGGGAAGCTCTACCAACTGACCTGGCAGTCCAACACCGCGCACGTATATTCGCTGGAGAACGGGAAACTGCAAAAGATCCGCGACTTCCGCTATCCGGGCGAAGGCTGGGGCCTCACGACCGACGGCGAGAAGCTCTACATGTCGGACGGCACGGCCACGATCCACACGGTCGATCCCGCGACGTTCCGCCGCGAAAAGCGCGTGACGGTGACCTACAAGGGCGCGCCGGTCGAATACCTCAACGAACTGGAGTGGATCGGCGGCAAAATATGGGCCAACGTCTACACCACCGACCAGATCGTCGTCATCGACCCCGCGACGGGCGTCGTCGAGGGCGTCGTCGACCTCGCGGGGCTACTGCCCGAAACGGAAATGACCGCGACGACCGACGTGCTGAACGGCATCGCCTATGACGCCGAGGGGGACCGCATCTTCGTGACGGGCAAAAACTGGCCGAAACTCTACGAAATAGAAATTACCGAAAAATAAATGACGACAACGCTATACGACCAACTGGAGCGCCGCATCCTGCTGCTCGACGGAGGCTTCGGCACGATGGTGCAGGGCTACGGACTGCAAGAGGAGGACTACCGCGGCCGGCGGTTCGCCGGCTGGCCGGTGCAGCTCAAGGGCTGCAACGACCTGCTCGCGCTGACCCGCCCGGACGTGGTGCGCGAGATTCACGAAAAATACCTGCGGGCGGGAGCCGACATCATCGAAACCGACTCGTTCAACGCCAACGCCGTGTCGCTGGCCGACTACCGGCTCGAAGAGTGCGCTTACGAGATTTCGAAGGCCGCAGCCGGAATCGCACGCAGCGCGGCCGACGAGTTCACGGCCCGCAACCCGCAGAAGCCGCGTTTCGTGGCGGGATCGGTGGGTCCCACGAACCGCACGGCCTCGATGTCGGCCGACGTACAGAATCCCGCGGCCCGCGAGGTGACCTTCGCACAACTGGTCGCAGCGTATACGGATCAGGTGCGGGGACTGGTGGACGGCGGGGCTGACATCCTGCTGGTGGAGACCGTTTTCGACACGCTCAACGCCAAGGCGGCCCTCTGGGCCATCGACACGCTCTGCGAGCGGCTGGGCCGCGCGATCCCCGTGATGGTCTCCGGAACGCTCGCCGACGCCAGCGGCCGCACCCTCTCGGGGCAGACCGTCGAGGCCTTCGCCGTCTCGGTGTCGCATGCGAACCTGCTGTCGGTCGGGCTGAATTGCGCCTACGGGGCCAAGCAGCTGCTGCCCTACCTCGAACGGCTGGCGGCAGTGGCCGGAACGCGCATCTCGGCGCACCCGAACGCAGGGCTTCCCAACGTGATGGGCGGTTACGACGAGACGCCCGAAATGTTCGCCGGGGATGTCGGCGAGTATATGCGTCGCGGACTGGTGAACATCGTGGGCGGCTGCTGCGGCACGACGCCCGCCCACATATTCGAATTGTCGAAAATATCCGGAGACTACGCCCCGCGGCCCGTTCCCGCGCCGAAGCACATCACGACCTTGAGCGGTCTGGAGCCGCTGCGGATCGTCCCCGAAGCCAACTTCATCAACGTCGGCGAACGCACGAACGTCGCCGGATCGGCCCGTTTCGCAAGGCTGATCCGCGAAGCCAACTACGAAGAGGCGCTCTCGGTGGCCCGCGCACAGGTCGACGCCGGGGCGCAGATCGTCGACGTCTGCATGGACGACGGGCTGATCGACGGTCCGGCGGCGATGCGCACGTTCCTCAACCTAATGGCCTCGGAGCCGGAGATCGCCCGCGTGCCGGTGATGATCGACTCGTCGAAATGGGAGGTACTTCAAGCGGGACTTGAAGTGACGCAGGGTAAGTCGGTGGTCAACTCCATCTCGCTCAAGGAGGGCGAAGCGGAATTCCTGCGCCGGGCCGCGGAGATCCACCGCTTCGGCGCTTCGGCCGTGGTGATGCTCTTCGACGAGCGGGGCCAGGCCGACACCTTCGAACGTAAAGCAGAGGTTGCGGAGAGAGCCTACAAGCTATTGACGGACAACGGTTTTCCGCCCGAAGACATCATTTTCGACCCCAACGTGCTGGCCGTCGCAACGGGCATTGCGGAGCACGACGGCTACGCCAAGGCGTTCATCGACGCGACGCGCTGGATCAAGGAGCACCTTCCCCATGCGAAGGTCTCGGGCGGCGTGTCGAACCTTTCGTTCGCCTTCCGCGGCAACAACACGGTGCGCGAGGCGATGCACTCGGCGTTCCTCTACCACGCCATCCAGGCCGGAATGGACATGGGCATCGTCAACCCGCAGATGCTCAAAGTGTACAGCCAGATCGAACCCGAACTGCTCTGCCGCGTCGAGGACGTGATCCTCTGCCGCCGGGCCGACGCCGCGGAGCGGCTCGCGGAGTATGCCCACGGGGTGCAGCAGACGGCCCAGGCGCAGCCGCAGGCCCCCGACGCATGGCGTGCGGGGACGCTCGGAGAGCGTATCGCCCATGCGATGCTCAAGGGCGTGGCCGACTACGTGGAGCAGGATGCGCTGGAGGGTTACGAGGCGCTGGGAAGCCCGATGGCCGTGATCGACACGCTGCTGATGCCTGCCATGGAGCAGGTCGGCACGCTGTTCGGCGAGGGCAAGATGTTCCTGCCGCAAGTGGTGAAGACCGCCCGCGTGATGAAACGCGCGGTGGCGGCGCTGACGCCCTATATCGAACAGGGGTCGGCCGCGAATGCGCATAATTCGGGGAAAGTGCTGATCGCCACCGTGAAAGGCGACGTGCACGACATCGGCAAGAACATCGTGGCGGTCGTGATGGCCTGCAACGGTTACGAAATCCGGGACCTGGGCGTGATGGTCGAGCCGGAACGCATCGTCGAGGAGGCGGTGGCGTGGGGCGCGCAGTGCATCTGCCTGAGCGGGCTGATCACCCCGTCGCTCGACGAAATGGCCCGCGTCTGCGAGGAGCTGGAACGGCGGGGGCTGCGCATTCCGGTCATCATCGGCGGCGCGACGACCTCGGACCTCCACACGGCGGTGAAGATCGCCCCGGTTTATTCAGGCGTGGCGGTCCACTCCGCGAACGCCAGCCGCAACAGCCAGATACTGGCGCAGCTGCTCGGCCCCGACGGCGACCTTTACGCCGACAAGGTGAAAGCCGACCAGCAGGCCCTGCGCGAGGAGTACGCCCGCCGGCTGCGGGAGCGCGACCTCATTCCGATCGCCGAAGCGCGCGCGGCGCGGCGCGGCGCGGCGCAGCACGAACCCGTCGTGCCGCTCCACACGGGGCGCATGGTCTTCCCCGACTTCGACGTGGCCGACGCCGAACCGTACATCGACTGGAGTTTCTTCTTCGCGGCGTGGGGACTCAAGGGGCGTTACCCCGAGATTCTCGACCATCCCGAAAAGGGCGCCGAGGCGCGCAAGGTCTTCGCCGACGCCCAGGCCCTGCTGGCCCGCATCCGCGACGAGCGGCTGCTGACGCTGCAAGGGGTCGCAGGCATCTTCCCGGCACGCTCCGAGGGCGACGACATTCTGGTGACGGACGCGAAAGGGCGCGAAAAACGCCTCCCGATGCTGCGCAACCAGACGCGCGGCGAGGAGAACCTGTCGCTGGCGGACTTCATCGCACCGGACGGCGACTGGATCGGCTGTTTCGCCCTGACGGCCGGCATCGGGCTGAAGGAGCTGGCGGAAAAGTTCCGCGCCGGGGGCGACGACTATTCGGCCATCATGGCCAAACTGCTGGCCGACCGCCTCACGGAAGCCTTCGCCGAGGCCGTGCACGCCTTCATGCGGCGCGAGATGTGGGGCTACGAAACAGGCACGCCGCCCACCCCCGAGCAGGCAGTCCGCGGCCAGTACCGCGGCCGCCGCATGGCCTTCGGCTACCCGGCCTCGCCCGACCATTCGCTCAAACGCGAGGTCTTCGACCTGCTCGCGGTCGAGGTGACGACCGGAATGCGGCTGACCGAAAACTGGATGATCGACCCCGGGGAGGCGCTGTGCGGACTGATGTTCTCCGACGCCGACTACTTTTCGGTCGGGACCATCGGCGCCGAACAGCTGCTCGACTACGCACGCCGCCGCGGAATGGAGGCCGAAACCGTAAAAAAGATTATACCGAACAACGTATGAACGTCGTAGAGATCATCAACGAAGCGATCGCCTCCGGGCGCACCCGCTTCGCGTTCGAACTGCTCCCGCCGCTCAAGGGCGACGGCATGCAGAAGATATTCGCCGCCGTGGAGCCGCTGATGGCCCTCGACCCGGCTTACGTCAACATCACCTTCCACCGCGAGGGAATCAAGGAGACCGAGCGCGAGGACGGCAGCGTCGAATGGCACGTCGTGCGCCGCCGCCCCGGGACGGTGGGCATCTCGGCGGCCATCCAGAACCGCTACGGCGTGGAGGTGGTCCCGCATCTGATCTGCGGCGGACTGTCGAAATACGACATCGAGGACACGCTGATCGACATGGACTTCCTGGGCCTGCACAACGTGCTGGCGCTGCGCGGAGACAAGTCGCAGAACGAAAAGCGTTTCATGCCCCATCCGCAGGGCCACGCCCACGCCGTGGACCTCGTGCGGCAGATCGCCGACATGAACCGCGGAAAATTCATCGACGGCGAGGTCGAGGAGTGCCACCACTCGAAATTCTCGATCGGCGTGGCGGGTTATCCCGAGGTGCACGCCGAGGCGCGCGACATCACCTCGGACATCGCCCGCCTGCGCGACAAGGTCGACGCCGGGGCGGAATATGTCATCACGCAGATGTTCTTCGACAATGCCAAATACTTCGACTTCGTGCGCCGCTGCCGCGAAGCGGGGATCACCGTGCCGATCATCCCCGGCATCAAGCCCCTCTCGACGCTGCGCCACCTGGAAATACTGCCCGAAACGTTCGGCGTGAAGCTGCCCGAGGAACTCGTGCGCGAAGTCAAGGCGCATCCCGACGGCGTGCGCGAAGTGGGAACCGAGTGGGCCATCGCCCAAAGCCGCGAACTGATGGCCGCAGGCGTGCCCGTGCTGCACTACTACACGATGAGCCGCACGACGAACATACAGAAAATCGTCAAGGCGGTTTTCTGACCCAAACCGATAAAACAGAGAATCAATGGAACCTGTCGAATTCCGCCGCCGCCTGCATGCGCACCCCGAACTGTCGTTCAAGGAACACGACACGGCGGCGTTCATCGAACAGCAGCTCGACGAACTGGGCATCGAACACCGCCGGATCGCATCGACGGGCGTCGTGGCCCGCATCAAGGGCCGCAAGACCCCCGAAGGCGACCGGCGCGCCGCGGTGCTGCGCGCCGACATCGACGCCCTGCCCGTCACGGAGCGGAACGACTGCGAGTGGAGATCGCAGAACGAGGGCGTGATGCACGCCTGCGGCCACGACATGCACGCCGCGGTGCTGTTCGGCGTGCTGAAAGCCTTCGCCGAGGCGCCCGATTTCCGGGGCACGCTCTTCGGGCTGTTCCAGCCGGGCGAGGAGTGCAACCCGGGCGGAGCCTCGCTGGTGCTGGCCGAAAAGCCGTTCGAGGGCTACGACGTGCGGGCCGTCGTCGGCGAGCACGTCGAACCGCAGCTGGAGGTCGGGACCCTCGGATTCCGGGCCGGAAAGTACATGGCGGCAAGCGACGAACTGCGCTTCCGCGTCCGCGGCACGGGCGGGCACGGCGCCATGCGCAAGCAGCTCAAGGACCCCGTGGCGGCCGGCGCCGAACTGCTGACGCGCCTCATCGCGCTCAACGGCGAGGAGTGCGTGCTCTCGATCGGCCGCGTGGAGGCAGGGGGCGCGACGAACATCGTGCCCGACGAGATCTACATGGAGGGAACGCTGCGCACGTTCGACGAACGCGAGCGCGGCATCATCCACCGCCGCATCGAGATCATCGCCGCGGACATCGACGCCCGGCACGGCGTGAAGACCGAAGTGACGATCGGCCGCGGCTATCCGTGCGTCGTCAACGACGAGATCCTCGTGAAGCAGGCCACGGCCCTGGCCAAAGCCGAGAAGCTGAAGGTCGAGATGCTGCCCCTGCGCACCACGGCCGAGGATTTCGGGTTCTACTGCAAGCAATACCCGTCGCTGTTCTACCGGCTGGGCGTGGGCGCTGCGGCCGGACGCCCGCACACGGCGACATTCTTCCCCGACGAAGCGGCTATCGGCGTGGGCATCGCCTACATGCGGAAACTGGCCCTGCAACTCCTGGAAAAATAACGCCTTGTTCCGCAAAACGCACACAGGCCGGCCGCGACAGCGGCAAAACGGGCACAACGGAAATCCGACGGAGGACCGAAGCCCTGCAAATTTTTAAGAAATGATGAAAAAACAGAAACAACGCTCCGAAAACGGAGCACGGAAGACGGACCGCACCTCGATCATATTGAGCATGTTCCGGGAATTCCCCAACAATAAGTTCTCGCTGAAGCACCTGGCTTCGGCTTCCGGAGGCGCCACGAAAGAGGGCCGCCGCGAAACGTTAGAAATCCTCGGACGCCTCTTCGAAGAGGGAGTCGTCGAGGAGTGCGCGCGCGAAAAATACCGTCTGATGCAGACCCACCTGCCCCACTACGAGGGCGTGGCCGACATGGCCCCCTCGGGTTCGGTCTATGTGAAGGTCGAAGGGCAGGAGAGCGACATCTTCGTCAACCAGCGCAACGCCGCGAACGCCCTGAACGGCGACCGCGTCGAGGTCGTGGTGATGCACCGCGGCCGCAACGGACAGCTGGAGGGCGAGATCACGCGGATCATCGAACGCAACCGCAAGCCCTACGTGGGCGTGGCCGAAGTCGGGGCGCACCAGATTTTCGTACGGGCCGACTCGCGCCGCATGCCGATGGACATTTATCTCTCGAAGCGCACCTATCCCGACGTGCGCGACGGCGAGAAGGTCGTGGTGCGCATCGCCGACTGGCTCCCGGGCAGCAAAAGCCCCGTGGGCGAACTGGTCGAGCGGCTGGGCATGGCGGGCAACAACGACACGGAGATGCACTCGATCCTGGCGGAATACGAGCTTCCCTACCGCTTCGAACCCGAAATCGAGGAGGCCGCCCAGGCCATCGACGCCCGCGTCACGGCCAAAGAGATCGCCCAGCGGCGCGACTTCCGGGGTGTCACGACCTTCACGGTCGACCCCGCGGACGCCAAGGACTTCGACGACGCGCTGTCGGTGCGCAAAATAAAGGACGGCGTCTGGGAAGTGGGCGTGCACATCGCCGACGTGACCCATTACGTGCGGCCCCACTCGGTGATCGACGACGAGGCCGTGGAGCGCGGCACGTCGGTCTATCTGGTGGACCGCACCGTGCCGATGCTTCCTGAACGGCTTTCGAACGAGCTGTGTTCGCTGCGCCCCCACGAGACGAGCCTCTGCTTCTCGGCGGTGTTCACGCTCAACGAAAACCTCGACATCCTCGAAGAGTGGTTCGGACGCACGGTGATCCACTCCGACCGCCGTTTCACCTACGCCGAGGCGCAGGAGATCATCGAAACGGGACGCGGCGACTACGCCGAGGAGGTGCTGACGCTCAACCGGCTGGCGCAGGCGCTGCGCAAGGAGCGCTTCAGGAACGGCGCGATCTCGTTCGACCGCGAAGAGGTGAAATTCCGCCTCGACGAGAACGGCAAACCGTTAGGCGTTTACTTCAAGGAGCAGAAGGAGTCGAACCAGATGATCGAGGAGTTCATGCTGCTGGCCAACCGCCGCGTGGCGGAGTTCTGCGGCAAACGCAGGACCGAGAGCGGCCGCTCGGCGGAGCGCACGATGGTCTACCGCGTGCACGACACCCCGAGCGAGGAGAAACTCGACCGCTTCCGGCAGTTCATCCTCCGCTTCGGGCACATCTTCAAGGCTACGAAGGGCCGCGCCGTGGCCAAGGAACTGAACAAGCTCTTCAAACAGATAAAGGGAACCACGGAGGAAAACGCCGTGGCGACGATGGCCGTGCGCTCGATGGCCAAAGCCTATTACACGACCGACAACATCGGACACTACGGTCTGGCGTTCCCCTACTACACGCACTTCACGTCGCCGATCCGCCGCTACCCCGACATGATGGTCCACCGTCTGCTGGCGCGTTACCTCGCGGGCGGCAAGCCGGCCGACAAAACGGAACTGGAAGACCTCTGCGCACGCGCTTCGGACCGCGAGGTCGTGGCCGCCGAGGCGGAACGCGCGTCGATCAAATACAAGATGGTCGAATTTATGAAAGAGCACATCGGCGAGGAGTTCGAGGGACACATCTCGGGACTCACCGAATGGGGCGTCTACGTCGAGCTGGACGAAACCCACATCGAGGGCATGTCGTTCCTGCGCGACATCGAGGGCGACTTCTTCACCTTCGACGAGCAGCTTTACGAAATCATCGGCCGCTCGACGGGCATCCGCATGACACTGGGCAGCCCGGTACGCATCCGCGTGAAGCGCGCCGACCTGCAAAAACGCCAGTTAGACTTCGAACTGCTGCTGCCCGGGGCCGCGGCGCGCCGTACGGAAGAGCCCCGCGGCAAAGGCCCGAAGGTGCGCACCTCGTCGCGCCGCAAAGGACGGTAGTCACGGAACGAGCGCCGGTTCGGCCGTAATACCCATATCCCCCGAAGGAACGGTTCGTCGTGGTGTCCCACGACAACCGTTCCTTCGTATTCGGAGAGCGCCCCGACCGCAGGACGGCAACGAAAAAGGGAGGCCCCGCAGGGTCTCCCTTTCCGGTGACGGGCGTTCCGCCCCGTCAGAAGAGATTCACGCCGTCGAGCGTTGCGATCAGGTAGGTGGCGGCCACCGTCAGGATGGCGTACAGCTCGGGGAAAGCCGCGAGGATCAGCGTCTTACCCATCACGTCGTGACCGTTGCCGATAGCGGCGATACCGTTGGCGCAGACCTTTGCCTGATAGATCGAAGCGGCGATGTTCACCAGACCGACCAGCAGACCGGCGCCGAAGATAGCCGCGCCCTGCACCATCGTCGGGTCCGTCAGACCCTTCTGCACCAGGAAGAAGCAGACGAAACCGTAGAGACCCTGCGAACCGGGAAGCGCCGAAAGAATCATGTAGCTGCCGAAAGCGCCGCCGTTCTTCTTCATGGCCCCTACTGCGGCCTGACCCGTAATTGCGGTACCGATCGACGAAGCGACACCTGCCAGACCCACCATCAGCGCTACGCCGACGTAAGCCAATACCAATGCTGTTGTTTCCATAATGTTTTGAGTTTTTTTAATTGTTATTATTCGTTAGTATCGTTCATTTTACGAATCGGGTCGAAATTGCGCGGGGCCATTTCGAAACCGGCGTTCTTGAAAAACTCGACGAACGTCAGACGCAGCGGGTGCACGAACGACGAGATGGTCGACATGAAAAGGTTGATGCCGTGACCGATCAGCAGAATCGGAATCATAATCAGCAGCCGGACCACGATGTTCGCGCCTTCGGGCACGAATCCCGACGCCAGCGTGTTGAACACCAGCGCCAGCACACCGCCCGAAAGCCCGATGGCGAACAGACGGATATAGGACAGCACGTCGCTCAACAGTCCCGTGAGGTTGTTGTAAAGGTCCCACAAACCCGCGCCGAGGTTGATGAGCGGATTGCGCTTCGGATTGTTCAGAAGCAGCATCAGCACGCCGCCGACGCCCAGCGCCGCATAGAAGGCCGCCGATCCGGCCGTAAAGCCCGGAATGGCGAGACCCGCCATCGGAAGGCCCATGGCCAGACAGCACGAGACGAGGATGATGAACCACCCCAGCAGTCCCAGCGCACGGCCGAAACCGAAACAGCGAACGGTCATCCAGATGTTGAGCAGCATGCCGAAAAGAATCTGCACCACGCCGATAACCAGCGCGATGGAGAAGAACTGTCCCTGGAAATCGAGGAATTTCACCGAGGGGAACCACGTGTTCATGTTGATGCCGAAGAACGAGCCGCACAGCAGTCCGAACGCGACGGTCGACACGCCGCACAGCGTGGCGAACCACGCCGCCTGACGCATCATGCCGGGCTTTCGGTTCCTGGCGAGCATCCACCACCCCATCAGGGTCAGGATCAGTCCGTAGCCGGCATCGTTAAGACAGATGCCGAAAAAGAGCATGTAGAACGGAGCGAAGAAGGGCGTGAGGTCCATCGTCCCGTATTTCGGGCGGGCGTACATGTCGCCCACCAGTTCGAAGACATGCGCGAACCAACGGTTCTTGAGCTTCACGGGCGTTTCGTCCTCGGGCGTGGGGTCCGATTTGAGGAAGACCACATTGGGGTACTCCTCCAAAAGGGCGTCGACCCGACCGGAAGTCTCCTTCTCGGCCCAGCCCTCCATGACGACCAGCGTACCGTCGGCGGCCTCCTGCGCCGTAGCCTTCACCCGCACGCCCTGCAAACGCTCCTTCAGCGAGCAGGCGTGCTGTGCGAGCAGGGCCTCCGAAGCGGCCGCACGCGAAAATTCAGCGTCGAGGGTCCGGAGTTTCCCTTCGGCTTCGGCGATGCGGCGCTCCGCCTCGCGAATGTCCATCGTCGGGGTCTTCATCTCCTGCGCGTCGAGCGTAACCTCCTCGCCGGGCTTGGCCACGACGACGAACCACACCATGGCATCGGTGCGGCTGACCTCCGAAACCGTATAGCGCTCCGACCACTCGGCCAACTGCTTGTCGAAGGTGTTGCGCTGGGTGAAGAAATAGCGCAGGACAATGCCCCGGGCGGCGAGTTTCCGCGTCGCCTCCACGTCGAACGCCCCCCAGGGACGCAGCTCCTCGGCCGCTTTTTCCAGCCGCCCGATCTCGGCGTTGAGCGTCGCGGCCTCGCGGTGCGCGGCGGCGTAATGCGCATAGGCCTCCTCGCCCGAAGCGAACGGCGCGGCGGCAGCGTCGCAGCGCTCCCCGGCGCGGAAGTTCTTCAGGAACTCCGCGGCCTTCGCAAGGCTCTCGATGTCCAGCAGCAACTGGCGGTCCTCCTCGGAGGGTTCCCAACCCGCGGTGGTGATGTCCACCAGCCCGAGGCCGCGCAGCTTCTCGACGAAATCCTCACTCTGCGCCGCAAAGAGCACAAAGTTGTATTTTGACATTCTGGCTATCATAACATCGCGCCCTCCCCGGCGGCCTGCTGCTTGGTTTTCACGATCTTCTGGGCCGACTTGGAGAGGTTCTCCTCGTCCTCCATGAAGCGTTTGATCTTACGTATGGCGTCCTCGTACCCGGGTATCTGAACCTTTTCGTACAAGTTCACCTTTTGAGTGGTTTTGCGGCGCGCATGGTCCAGCAGTTCCATCTTCCGGTTGTAGACCTCGAACTCGATCCCCAGCTGCGCCATGCGCTTGAGGATGCCGACTCCGTCGGCGAACCACACCGGCGAGGAGAACAGATCGTAGGGTTTCTCCTCGAATTTCACTTCCTGCAGGACGGGCGTGCGCACACCCGCGATTTTCTGGACCGACAAATCGACGTCGGCAATGCGCAGGAGGTCACAATCAAACTCTCCCCAGAGCGACACCATGTAGTCGTACTCGGCCTTCAGAGCGTCGAGCCGACGACGGTAGTCGCTTGCGGAGTCCTTCGCCTTCTTCACTTCGGAGCGCAGGGCCGACTCCTTACTTTTGATCGTAGGGAGGGCCTTCTGGCGCATTTTCAGCTGTTTGCCGAGTTCGCCCAGCGAGGTCTTGTTATATTGGAATTTGATTGCCATTGCGCGTTACGCCTCCTTCCAGTATTTTTGGATAAGTTCCTCCTTGATGGCGACCTCCTCCCGGGTGAAGTACTTGGCGAAAAGCCCCCATGCGGTGTCGAGCATCTGGTTGATCTCGATATTGATATCAATGGCCAGCAGTTTCTCCGAGTAGTCGAAGGCGAACTTCAGGGTGCGCTCGTCGTAGTCCGAGAGGTCGAAGCCGTTCTCCAGCTTGGTCTTGGCGTTGGCCGCGTCGGCGTAGAGGCGCACGCAGGCGTTCATCACCTGCGGATGGTCCTCGCGGGTCTTCTTGCCGATGACGAGCTGTTTCAGACGCGACAGCGAACGGAACGGGTCGACGATCACCTTGCCCGTGTCGGAGTCGTTGCGCAGGAACAACTGGCCCTCGGTGATGTAACCCGTATTGTCGGGGATGGCGTGCGTGATGTCGCCGCCCGAAAGCGTCGTCACGGCGATGATCGTGATCGAACCGCCGTTGGGCAGCTGCACGGCCTTTTCGTAGATCTTCGCAAGGTCCGAATACAGCGAACCGGGCATCGAGTCCTTCGACGGAATCTGGTCCATGCGGTTCGACACGATAGCCAGCGCATCGGCGTAGAGCGTCATGTCGGTCAGCAGCACCAGCACCTTCTCGCCCTTGTCCACGGCGAAGTATTCGGCGGCGGTCAGCGCCATGTCGGGAACGAGCAGACGCTCCACGGGCGGGTTCTCGGTCGTATTGACGAACGACACGATGCGGTCCAGCGCACCGGCGTTCTCGAAGACGGACTTGAAGTAGAGAAAGTCGTCGTTGGTGAGGCCCATGCCGCCCAGAATGATCTTGTCGGCCTTGGCGCGCAGGGCCACGTTGGCCATCACGGCGTTATAGGGCTGGTCGGGGTCGGCGAAGAAGGGAATCTTCTGCCCCGTGACGATCGTATTGTTGAGGTCGATGCCGGCGATACCCGTGGCGATCAGCTCCGAAGGCTGGATACGCTTGAAGGGGTTCACCGTCGGGCCGCCGATCTCGCGCGGCTCGCCCTCGACGATCTCACCGCCTTCGAGCGGCTCGCCGTAGGCGTTGAAGAAGCGGCCCGCGAGGTTGTCCGACACGCGCAGTTTCGGGGGTTCGCCGTGGAAGACGACCTCCGAATCGGTGGCGATGCCCTCGGTTCCGGAGAACACCTGCAACGTCACGTTCTCGCCCATAATCTTCACCACCTGCGCCAGCTTGCCGCCCACGGTAGCCAGTTCGTCGTTGCCGACGCCCAGCGCCCGGAGCGTCACGGTCGCCTTGGTGATGTTGTCAATCTTGGTATATATCTTCTGAAAAGCTCGTGTTGTCATGGTCTAAAGCTTATTTGATTTTTTCACTCACATACTCCTCGATCTGCTTGCGGTAGCCTTCGAACTTCTCCGACTGCCACTCCGAGTAGTTCATCTGACGGAAGAGGTTGATAAGGCCCTTGAAGAACTGCGAGCACTCCTCGAAATCGGCGAAAGCGAAATCCTTCCGGCAGATGTCGAGCACCATTTTATACATCATCTTCTGACGTTCGAGCGGACAGTTGGCGTCGATGTCGTCGAAAGCGTCCTGCTGCAGGATCACGAAGTCGAGCAGCTCCGATTTCCAGAAACGTTCGTGATACTCGACCGGAACGCCGTCGTCGCCGAGAATGTTGATCTGGTCGTTGGCCTCCTTGCCGCGCTGCACGAGGGTCTTGCCGGCATAGACGAGGTCCACCCAGTCCTTTTCGATATGCTCGTCGAGGTATTCGCGGATTTCGGGATATTCGAGGTATTTCGAATAGGATTCCAGCGGGTCGATGGCCGGGTAACGCTTCGAGTCGGCGCGGCCCTGCGAAAGCGCATAGAAGCAGCGCGCGGCCTTCTTGGTCGATTCGGTCACCGGCTCCTTGAGGTTACCGCCCGCAGGCGACACCGTGCCGAGGAACGTCACCGATCCGGTCTGGCCGCCGACGAGTTTCACCAGTCCCGCACGCGAGTAGAAGTTCGAGATGATCGCCGAAAGGTCCATCGGGAAGGCGTCCTGGCCGGGAAGCTCCTCCAGACGGTTCGACATCTCGCGCAGCGCCTGCGCCCAGCGCGACGTCGAGTCGGCCATCACGAGCACCTTGAGCCCCATGGCACGGTAGTATTCGCCGATCGCCATACCCGTATACACCGACGCCTCACGCGCCGCAACGGGCATGTTCGACGTATTGCAGACGATGATCGTACGCTCCATCAGGTTGTGCCCCGTCCGGGGGTCGATCAACTCGGGGAACTCCTTGAAAATCTCCACCACCTCGTTGGCACGCTCGCCGCACGCCACCATGATGATGATATCGGCATCGGCCTGCTTCGAAATAGCGTGCTGGAGCACCGTCTTGCCGGCGCCGAAAGGCCCGGGGATAAAACCCGTACCACCCTCGGCCATCGGATTGAAGGTGTCGATGGCACGGACGCCCGTCACCATCACACGCGAGGGGCGCGGCTTCTCGACGTAGCAGCGCACGGCCTGCTTGACCGGCCATTTCTGCACCATCGTGATCCCGTGCTCCCGGCCTTCGTCGTCGGTCACCACGGCAACCGTGTCCGTAACTTTGTATTTCCCGGCCGCAACGATGCTCTTGACCGTATAATTGCCGGTCATCGTGAAAGGCACCATGATCTTGTGGCTCACCCACTGCTCCTTGACCTCGCCCAGCCACGATGCGGCCGAAACCTTGTCGCCCGCCTTCGCCAGCGGGGCGAACTCCCATTCGGCCGAGAAATCGACCGGGTCGGTGATCGAACCGCGCGCGATGAACAGGCCGTCCATCTTTTCGAGGTCGTTCTGCAGACCGTCGTAGTTGCGCGACAAGAGGCCCGGAGCGAGCGTCACTTCGAGCATATGCCCCTCGAACTCGACCCTGTCGCCGATCTTCAGCCCCCGGGTGCTGTCAAAAACCTGGACATAGGCGCTGTCGCCTACGACCTTGATGACCTCGGCCATCATTTTGGTATCCCCCGTATACACGTAGCATATCTCGTTCTGGCCCACGGCTCCGTCGGCCTTGACGATTACGATATTGGAGATGATACCATTTACACGTCCTGTAGTTTTCATGAATTATCCTATTGTTTATTTTCTATCAGCCCTTTGCCATCCAGCTCGGCCATCAAACGCTCGAACATCTCGCGTCCGCGCACCGCATCGAGCTGCGTCCAGCGCGCCACGATGTTGACACGCGACAGGTACGACAGGATGGAATTAATGTCGAAATAGTCGAACGTCGCCAGTTCCACGGCTTCGTTCCAGCGGATCAGGTCGATCTTGTGCTCCTTCTCCACGAGGTTGGCCTCGTCGTTCACCGCCGCGATCACCGCGTCGATATAGGGAAGTTCGCCCCGAAGCCCGAAATCGGCCGCAGAACTGCGCTGCAACTGCTCGGCGACATCGCCGCCGCCCACGACGACCTCCTCGACCGCACGCCCTGCGGCGCGCGCCGTGACGGCCGCCGAAACGTTGCGCAGGTTCCGGTCGAAAGCGGACCACTCGCGCAGGAAGCGGCTCCCGGCCTTTCCGCAGGCGGCGTAGTAGGCCCCGAACAACTCCTTCTCGAAACGCCGCGACGTGTCGACTGTCTCGGCGTCCTCGCCCTCGGGATCGGCATAGGCCCTCACCACGCGGGCAACCGCCTCGGGAAGCCGCTTCGGAGCTTTCAGCTCCTCCGCCAACTCCTCGCGCGTGAAGTTGCCCAGCGGATTGTGCGCCGAGCGCCCCGCACGCAGGGCGGCGATATTCTCACAGTCGTAGTAGCCGTACAGGAGCCGCACCTCGCGGGCGTCGCCGCGGTTCACCTCCTCCAGAATCCCGGAGACGATGGCCCGGGCGTCGAAGCCCTTGGTGTCGGCGTCGAGCGCGTACTCCTTCAGGGAGGCTACCAGACAATAATATTGGGTCGCAAACATGCCTTACGCCTTGAACAACAGTTGGAACACCTTGTCGCGCAGGTACTCTGCCAACAGCGCTTCGATGTCGGCGTCGGCGAACGAAATGTAGTAGCCGCCCTCCTTGGCGCCCACCTTGAAGCCGGTCTTCACCTCCTTCGACCAGCCCACCTCGACACCGGCGGCGAGCAGCTCCTTCGCACTCTCCTCGAACGCCGCGTCGAGCTTCTTGCGCTCGCCCTCGGGCAGCAGGGCCTGCAATTCGACCTTGCCCGAATCGGAACCGTTCCAGTTTTTAGCTACGGCGACGAGCATCTCCTTGATGAACACGGGGTCCACGACGGCCTCCTTCACGCCCCGGGCCGTAGCCTTGGCGATGATCAGCGAGGCGATCTCCGACTTGATTCTGCCGACGGCCTGCTTGCCGGCCAGCGAAATCTCGGTCATGGTGTTCTTCGAAACGTCCTCGGCCTTGGCCTCCGCCTTTTTGACGATCTCTTCGGCCTCGGCGCGGGCCTCGGCGACGATCTTCCGGGCCTCGGCCTTGGCGTCGGCCACCAGCTTGTCGGCCTCGGCGCGCCCTTTCTCCAGCCCCTCGTCGTAGAGCTTCTGCGTCAACTGTTGAAGTTTGTTTTCCATAGCGTTATTTAGTTTTGATTATTGTTTTTCGGTTTTAACGCACAAATATAAAAAAGATTATCTACAATCGGGGATACTGAACAGCAATTTATCCTATTTTGACAAATTTCCGGCACAAATGGAGCAGATGTATAACCGCAGGCCCGCCGCACCGCAATGGCGGCCGCCGCAGGCCCGGGACATGCCCCGGAACTGATCGCCAAAGAGGTTGCGTTCGGCAACGGACAGATCCGCAAGGGCGGAAACACGCTGACGATAGAGGCCGTCGCCCCGGCTCCCGGATTCTCGGAGTGTTTCTTCGGACTCGACAAACTGGTCCTGCATCTGCAATAAGGGCAGTCCGGCTTCGGCGCGACACGATCCGGGCCGGCCGGGAGATACAAACGCATTCCCCGGCCGGCCCGGACAAGACGGGCGAAAGACACCCGCAAAACCTTAAACCTATTGGTGCTGGGGGCGCAGAAGATCCTGCACCACCTTCACCGGAGAGAATGTCGTGACGGGAACGTCGACGAAGACCGTGTTCCACTTCGCCATCGCACCGTTCCAGAGTCCCGGAAGCTCCTGCGCGCGCAGATCGCGGCCGCCGGAGGATTTCGACGAGATGAATCCCGTCGCGGGATCGGTGTACCGGCGCAGGTCGAACTTGCACCCCTTCGAATCGCGCACGCCGCAGACGAGGTCCACCGGATTGAAGTGCGTGGCCGACTGCATCAGCGACAGGTCGTCGGGCGCGATCTGGCTCGACTCGGCGATCTGAAGCGACTCCGTGCCGTCGGGGTTCCCGACCCAGAACGGGCCGCCGCCCGGCTCGCCCTCGTTGCGGACCATGCCGCAGACGCGGATCGGACGGTCCAACACGGCGCGCAGCAGCGCCGAATCGTACTCGGCGGGGAGTTTCACGCAGAGCTGTTTTTCGATGAATTCGGCGATGGGTTCCAGCTCGGCGCCGCCCACTTCGAGGGCCTTGAGGTACTCGAAGGCGCGCCCCTGGAGGTCGAGCAGAACCCCCGCAAGCACCTTTTTATAACGGACCGTGTCTCCGCGGCGGGCATCGGTCGTCACGTTGTCGATGTTCTTGATGAAGATCAGGTCAGCGTCGATCTCGTTCAGGTTTTCGATCAGCGCCCCGTGGCCCGCGGGACGGAACAGCAGCGTGCCGTCGTCCTGCCGGAAAGGCGTGTTGTCGGGATTCACGGCGAGGGTGTCGGTCGAAGGTTTCTGCACCGAGAACGAGATCTCGTAACGGACGCCGAACCGCTTTTCGTAAAGGGGGACCTTTGCGGCGAGCAGCTCCTCGAAGCCCGCGACGTGCTCGGGCGAGACGGTGAAATGGATGCGCACGACGCCTCCGGCCGCGGCGTAGGCCGCCCCTTCGACCAGATGCTCCTCAACGGCCTTGCGCGCCCCTTCGGGATAGGCATGGAAGGTGACCAGGCCCTTGGGCTTGCGGCCGTAGTTCAGCCCGTCGCCGACGATGGCATTCACGATCGCACGGTCGTCGGCCCCGGCGGGCAGCACGGCGCGAAGTTCGGGCCAGAAGGCGAACTTCCCGATATTTTCCAGCAGCGTGTCGATGCCCTTGCCGCGTTTGCCGTCGTTGACGAACTCGAACAGCTCCTTGAACATGCGCGTGGCGGCCCCCGAAGCGGGCACAAACTTCACCACCCCCAGTCCGGCAGACTCTTTTTCATAGCGTTCCACGGCGGCATCGGCCTCCGCCGCGCCGACAACCAGCACGCCGTCGCCCGGCGATGCGGCCCGCACGACATTCAGGAAAGGGAATCCACGGCGGAAATTCTCCAACTGGGTCTCCGCCTGTTCGGGAGTGAGTCCGTGCTCCCGGATTTGCTGCAAATCTTTTTCGTCGAACATATTCTGTTATCGTTTACATGGTCACCGATTGCCAAACCTGCGGTACCTCCGACGTTTGCGCCGGGAATCGCCGCCAAAAAAACGGATCAGCGCAAGCAAGGACAGCAGTATGCAGATCAGCCACACCATTGAGTTATTCAGGTTTGAATCTCAAAGTTAAAAATAATTTCTAACTTTGCATACCATGATTCGAGAATTTCACCAAATCAGCCTGCGCGGGCGCAACAGTTTCGGCGTCGACCAGCGGGCCGCACGCCTCGTAGAATTCGAAACGGCCGAGGATCTGCGCACGTTTTTCGCCGCGGGGATTCCCGGGCGGTGGACGGTGCTCGCCGGGGGCAACAACATCCTTTTCACCGAAGATTACGACGGCGTGCTGCTGACCCCCGTGGCCCGGCAGATCGCCCTTTTGAGCGACGACGGCGACGAAGTTCGCCTGCGCGTCGAGGCGGGCGTCGAATGGGACGACCTGGTGGAATGGGCCGTCGAACGCGGTCTGTGGGGCATCGAAAACCTCTCGCTGATCCCCGGCAAGGCGGGGTCCGCCCCGGTGCAGAATATCGGGGCCTACGGCTGCGAAGCGAAGGACGCGATCCGCCGGGTCGAGATGTACTGCGTCGAAACGGGCAACCTGCTGACGCTCGACGCCGCGCACTGCGGATTCGGCTACCGCGAAAGCGTCTTCAAGCACGACCTGAAAGGGCGCGTGATCATCACAGCCATCGAAATACGCCTCTCGCATACGCCGCGTCCGAAACTGGGCTACGGCGACGTGGAGCGCGAGGTCGAAGCCCGCGGAGGCGCCACGCTGCGCAACATCCGCGAGGCGATCTGCTCGATCCGCCGCGCGAAACTTCCCGACCCGGCCGTGCTGGGCAACGCGGGCAGCTTCTTCAAGAATCCCGTGGTCGAAGCCCCCGTCGCGGAACGGCTCCTTGCCGAATATCCCGACATGCCGCACTATGCGGCCCCCGAAGGCCGCGTAAAGCTGGCCGCCGGGTGGCTGATCGACCGGGCCGGGATGAAAGGTTACCGCGAGGGAAGCGTGGGGGTTCACGAGCGGCAGGCGCTGGTGCTGGTGAACCACGGCGGCGCCACGGGCGGCGAGGTGATCGCCTTCGCCCGCACGGTGCAGGCGAAGGTCCGCGAAAAATTCGGCATCGAAATAGATACTGAAGTGAACATATTATGAATCTTTTGGACTCTTTTCAACGCTACATCGACGAGAACGACCTCGCCACGCACGACGACCGTATCCTGCTCACCGTCTCGGGCGGCGTGGACTCGATGGTCATGCTCTCGCTGTTCACCCGCTGCGGCTACCGGGTGGGCGTGGCCCACTGCAACTTCCAGCTGCGCGGCGCAGAGAGCGACGAGGACGAAGTGCTGGTGGAAGACGAGGCCAAAAAGCACGGCGCGGCGTTCTACAACAGGCGCTTCGAGACCAGGGCCGAAATGGAGCGCACGGGTGAGTCGATGGAGATGGCGGCCCGGCGGCTGCGCTACGCATGGTTCGACGCCTTGAGCCGCGAGCACGGCTACACGGCCATCGCCATCGCCCACCATGCCGACGACTCGATCGAAACCTTTTTCATCAACCTGCTGCGCGGAACCGGGCTGCGGGGGCTGACGGGAATCTCGACACAGGTCGGAAAGGTGATCCGCCCGCTGCTGTTCGCGTCGCGCAAGGAAATTCTCGAATACGCCGTCCAGAACCACATCCCCTTCCGGGAGGATTCGTCGAACCGGTCGACCAAATACCTGCGCAACAAGATCCGGCTGGGGCTGATCCCCCGCATCCGCGAAATCAACCCCAAGTTCACGAGCCTGATGAGCCGCAACCTCGCGCGCCTGACCGACGCCCAGCTGTTCATCAACCACGGCATCGAACGCATCCGCTCGGAAGCCGTCACCTCGGACACGGGGATCGACACGATCCATCTCGACCGCCTCGATCCGGCCTTTCCGCAGGGATTCGTGATCTACGAACTGTTGAGTTCAGGCTACGGATTCAAGGGCGACGTGATCGACGCACTGTGCCACTCGCTCGAACAGGACGCCACGGGACGGCGGTTCTACGCCCGCGAAAGGGTGGCCTCGATCGACCGCGGAAAGATCGTCATAGCGCCGATAGCCCCCGACGACGCGTGTCTGACGACGGTGCGCAAAGGCGCCCCGCGCAGCTACTGCGGCAACTCGGTCCTCTACTACGAATACTGCGACATCGACACGATCAAGAATTTCGGCGTTCCCGAGAATATCGCGCAGATAGACGCCGACCGCCTGCAATTCCCGCTCACGCTGCGCCGCTGGCGCGACGGCGACTGGTTCGTGCCGTTCGGCATGACGGGCCGCAAAAAGGTGTCGGACTTCCTCGTCGACGCCAAGGTCTCCATGGCCGAGAAGCAGCGGCAGTTCGTGCTGCTGTCGGGCGACGAGATCGTCTGGCTCGTCGGACGCCGCATCGACGACCGCTACCGCCTTACGCCCGGCACGGAAAACGTGTTGCGCATCACCAAAGAAATCGTTTAAAATGGCAAAGAGCGCTCTGAAATTCAAGGATTCCGTCGCCCAGTACGAGCGAATCGCGGCAGAGGTCGCGGCCCGCCGGTTTTCCGGCATCTACCTGCTGATGGGCGAGGAGAGCTACTTCATCGACGCACTCTCGGACCAGCTGGCCGCGACGATCCTCGACGAGGCCGCGCGGGCCTTCAACCAGATCACCGTCTACGGGCGCGACTCCGAGGCGGGGCAGGTGATCAACCTCTGCCGCCAGATGCCGATGATGGGACAATACCAGGTGGTGATCCTCAAGGAGGCACAGCAGCTCAAGGGGCTGGACAAGCTCGCGCTCTACACGCAGAAGCCCTCGCCCACGACCATTCTCGTGATCTGCCACAAGGAGAAGAACGCCGACAAACGCTCGGCCTTCTACAAGGGCTGTGCGGCGAACGGCACGGTGCTGGAATCGGTGCGCCCGCGCGACTACGAGATCGCGGCGTGGTTACAGCAGTTCATCCGGCAGAAAGGATTCACGATCGACCCCAAGGCGCTTTCGATGCTGACCGACCATTTGGGAACCGACATCGCAAAGATCTCCAACGAAATCCGGAAACTCACCGTCTCGCTGCCCGAGGGCACGCAGCGCATCACCGACGCCGACATCGAGGCCAACATCGGCATTTCGAAGGATTTCAACAACTTCGAACTCTGCAAGGCGGTCGTCACGCGGGATATGGCCCGCGCGCTGATGATCGCCGAGCACTTCGCCCGCAACCCCAAGGACAACCCGTTGCTCTTGACCGTCATGGCGCTGTTCGGGCAGTTCAAGGAGCTGTTCGTGGTCAACTACCTGCGCTGGCTCGCACGCCACAAAGGACGACCCTTTCCGCCGGACACGGAACTGATGCGCATCCTGCGCAAGAACAACACGTTCGTCATCGGCGAGATCAAGCAGAACGCCGCCGGATGGGACAACCGCAAGGTGTTCAACATCCTCGGGCTGCTGCGCGAATACGACGCCAAGAGCAAGGGACTGGGTGCGGGCGGCGCGTCGGACGGCGAACTGCTGCGCGAACTGCTGCTGAAAATCTTTCTGCTTTGACCGGTCTCTACCTATACCAGACCGTGCATCTGGCCCGGGGCCGCGCGCGCAACGTCGCCGGACACATCGCCGTGCTCGACGCCGCGTCGCGCGAACTGTTCGGACGCCCCTACGCCCCCGCCGCAGAGCGGCTCGCGAAGCGTATCGAGACGCTCTCCGCCGCGGAACGCTATCCGGCGGGCGTGTCGGGCTTCGTGCGCATCGAACTGGACCCCGACGGCACGGAACGTCTGCTCCCGGCAGGGGTGTCGCTCTACGACGGCTACGCCTTCCGGAGCCTTCAGCCCGAAGCCGTGACCGTCGGATACGATCTGACGCTCTCCGAGGCTCCGACTTCCGCGCGCGAGGCCGCAGCGCAGCTGGCACGCAGGCTGGCCGAACGGCGCGGGGCGGAAGTCGCCGTGCGCTGCGACAGCGCGGGAATTCTCCGCTCGGCCGACGACGCGCCGCTGCTGGCCATCGCCGGCCGCACCGTCCTGACGGCCCCCGGTCCCGCAAGCGTCGAACGCCGCCTGGCCGTGCTGGCCGTTCAGGCCGCAGGGCTGGAACTGCGCGAAGAGGCCTTCGGACGCGCCGACCTGCCCTCGCTCGACGAACTTTTCTTCGCCGACCACCGGGGCGTCACCTCGCTTTCGCGCTGCGACGGGCTGCCGCTGATGACCTTCGTCGCCGAACGCATCGCCGAAGCGATGGAGGGTCTTTTTCCGAAAAAATAGAAACCGGACCGGACGCAACCGTCTTATCTTTCGGGGAACCAAAACCCGAAAATCGTGAAAAAATACCTCTTTGCGTATGCGGTTCTTGCAACCGCACTGCTGTTTTTCACCTGCCGCCATTACCGCGCCGAGAACCGGCGGCTGGTCGAAAACCAGACGGCCCTGGCGGCCGACGTCACCCGTTACCGTACACAGCTGGGCGCGGAAGCGGCCTCGGTGCAGGCCCTCCGGCTGCGGTGCGGGGAGTTCGAAACGCTGCGCGCGGCCGACGCCGAGCAGATCCGGCGCCTCGGCATCCGGCTCCGCAGGCTCGAAGCCGCCGCCAAGGCCGTCGCCGTCACCGACGCCGAAATCCGCACCCCGCTGCGCGACACCGTCGTCGTCCGGATACACGACACGCTCCCCGTGCGCGACACCGTCCGGATGTTCCGCTGGCGCGACCCGTGGATTTCGGTCGAAGGACGCATCGGCCGCGACTCGGCCGCCTGCCGCATCCGCAGCGTCGACACCCTGCGCCAGGCGGTCCACCGCATCCCGCGCCGTTTCCTCTTCATCCGCTGGGGCACGAAGGCCCTCCGGCAGGAGATCGTCTCGACCAATCCCCACACACGGATCGTCTATGCGGAGTACGTGAAAATCGAACGCTGAAAAATTTTCCGCAAAAATCCGGCTGTCCCGTAGGGGTCGGCCGGATTTTTCGTGTCACAATAGAAACGACAGCAAACCATGAATCCGGACAACCATACCTGGGACCTTCTGGTCGGCGCCCTCAAAGGCACGCTCGGCGAGGCCGAACAGCGCGAATTCGACCGATGGGCCGCCGAAGCGGAAAACCGCCGCTTCTACAACAACCTGACCCGCGTATGGCGCGAAATACAGCAGCGGGCCGCGGCTTACGAGCCGGACCGCGACCGGCTGTGGCGGCAGTTGCAGCAACGGATCGGAACCTACGAAATTCCGCATGCGGACCAGCTTCCGAAACGTCGCCGGAGCCACCTGCTGCAAATGGCCATAGCTGTCGCCGCGGCAGTCGCCGTGACCCTTTTCGCAACCCGCGCCGACCTCTTCCGCTCCGCCGCAGAGACGGCGGAACAGCGGCTCTGCGCCTTCGAAGGCAAGTCGCAGGCGCGGCTCTCCGACGGCTCGACGGTCTGGCTCCACGGCGGATCGACGCTCACCTGCGACGCCCGTTTCGCCGCCGGGGAACGCCGCGTGAAACTCCGCGGCGAAGGGTTCTTCGAGGTGGCCAAAGACTCCGAACGCCCCTTCACCGTCGAGGTCGAAGGGTTGGAAATCAGCGTCCACGGCACGAAATTCAACGTCCGCACCGCGGCCGACCGCTGCGTGTCGGTCTCGCTGGTCGAAGGCTCGGTGTCGCTCGACACCGGGCGCGGCAGCCGCAGACTGCTGCGTCCCGGGGAGATCGCCTGTTACGACCCCGACACGCGCAAAGTGGTCATCGGACGCGGCAACGTGGCGATGGAGTCCTGCTGGGCCGCGGGAAAACTCGCGTTCGAACGGCAGTCGCTGGGCGAAATCTGTCACTACATGGCGCGCTGGTACGACACCGAAATCCACATCACCCCGGCCCTCGCACACAACTACGCCTACACGTTCACCATTACCGACGAACCGCTCGAAGAGATCCTGCGCATCATGAGCCGCATCAACCCCATCGCCTACACGTTCGCCGAAGACAACACCGTCACGATTTCTGAACTCGAATAAACCCTGCATTACGACCTTTAAAAACCCGATTGCCTATGAAGCGATAAACCGACCCCCTACCCGACCTTACCGCAGCGGCCCATGACCAATGCCGCCGCAAACTTTCCACAAACTTAAAATTTCAACCATGATGCACTTCAGACTATTTGCAATCCTCTTGCTGCTGGTCGCAGGCAGTACGACGGTTGTATCCGGCCAGACGCAGCAGGAACCGGCGCTCGACATGGAGTTCACGGACATCCCGCTTTCGGAGGCCATATCCCGTATCGAGAAGAACACCCGCTACACGTTCTTCTACGACGCCAAGCAGACCGACCTCTCCCAACGCGTGAGCCTCAAGGCGAAGCGAATGCCGATTTCAGCCGCCTTGAAGGAAATGCTCGCCCCGACAGGGCTGAACTTCACCATCACCGAACGCCAGATCGCCCTGATCCCGGCCCGCAAGGCCGCGGCCCGGCAGCGCACGATCGCAGGCGTCGTCAACGACTCGTCCGAAACGCCGCTGGCGGGCGTGGCCGTCACGCTCGTGGGCGACAATACCCGCGGTGCGGTAACGGAAGCCAACGGCAGCTTCTCGCTCACGGTCCCCGACGCCGACATAACGCTCAACTTCACCTATCTGGGCTACGTGAGCAAGAAAGTCGCCGTCCCCGCCACGCAGAACAACGTGAAGGTGTTCCTTACGGAGGACGCCGTGAAGATGGAGGATGTGGTGGTCGTGGGTTACGGAACCCAGAAAAAGGTGAACCTCACGGGCGCCATCGCCACAGTGGACGAAAAACAGCTGCAGAACCGGTCGGCGCCTTCGGTGGCCCACATGCTGCAAGGCTCCGTCCCGGGACTCACGGTCTCGACTTCGTCGGGACGCCCGGGCAATCCGGCCAGCCTCAACATCCGCGGCATCACCTCGATCAACGGCGGTTCGCCGCTGGTGCTGGTCGACGGCGCCGAAGGCGACCTGATGAAGATCAACCCCAACGACGTGGCCTCGATCTCGGTGGTCAAGGACGCTTCGGCGGCGGCCATCTACGGCGCCCGTGCGGCATTCGGCGTGGTGCTCGTGACGACCAAGAGCGGCGACTCCTCGGGCAAGACCCGCATTTCGTACAGCGGCCGCTGGGGCTGGAACGAACCCACCACCTCGACCGACTACGAGACCCGCGGCTACTACTCGGTCTACCTCAACGACCTCTTCTGGCGCTCATACGCCGGAAACAATTACACGCGCTACACCGAACAGGACATGATGGAGCTGTGGGCCCGCCGCAACGACCGCACGGAGCATCCCGACCGCCCGTGGGTCAAGATCGACCAGCGCGACGGCCGCGACACCTATGTTTACTACGGCAACACCGACTGGTATCACTACCTGTTCAAGGACGAGCACCCGAACACGAGCCACAGCATCTCGCTCTCGGGAGGCAACGACCGTGTGGACTATCTGCTCTCGGGCAGCTATTACAGCGAGGAGGGACTTTTTCGCCAGCATCCCGACAAGCTCCAGAAGATCACATTCCGGTCGAAAATCACCTTCGACATCAACAAGTGGCTGAAGGTGAGCAACAACACCAGCTACTACAACTACAAGTACTTCTACCCCGGCCCGAGCGATGTCAATACGGCCTTCTCGTGGAGCACCGTACACGGACTGGCTTCGTTCGTTCCCGTCAACCCCGACGGCACGAGCGTCTACAACACGTCGTTCTCGAACTACCAGATCATGGACGGACTGCCCACGATCCTCAACAAAGACGGCCACACCAACGACGACCATACGGACAACATGTCGACCACGACGGAGCTGACCTGGACCCCGGTCAAGGGGCTGGAGATCAAGGGTAACTTCACCTACATGTTCAATACCACGCGCTACACCAACCGTCAGGTCAACACCGAGTACTCGCAGTATCCGGGTGAAATAAACACGCTCACGTCCGGAAAGATGGAGGACAAACTCTATGAAAAGAGCATGACCCACACCTACTATCAGGCCAACCTCTACGGCACGTTCGAACGCACCTTCGCCCGGGACCACAACTTCAAGGCGATGGTCGGCTTCAACTGGGAGACCAAATTCCTCAAGGACGTGGCCGCAACGGGTTACAACCTGCTCTCCGAAACGCTCAACGACCTGAACCTCGTGGGCCAGGGCGCCGACGGCGAAAAACGCATGGAGGTAGGCGGCGGTCAAAACGAATACGCCCTGATGGGCTTCTTCGGCCGTCTGAACTACGACTACAAGGGCAAATACCTCGTCGAGGCGAGCGGCCGCTACGACGGCACATCGCGCTTCAAGCGCGGGCAGCGCTGGGGCTTCTTCCCCTCGTTCTCGCTGGGATGGCGCGTCTCGGAAGAGGCCTTCTTCGACGGCATCCGCGACCAGTTCAACAACCTCAAACTGCGCTTCTCGTACGGCCAACTGGGCAACCAGAACGTCGGTTATTACGACTATATCCGCAAAATCTCGATCGGGAGTCAAAACTACCTGTTCGGCGGCGACAAGCCCACCACGGCGACCATCTCGGCCCCGGTGGCTTCCGACCTCTCGTGGGAGCGAAGCATCCACAAGAACCTCGGCGTGGACATGAGTTTCCTGAACAACCGCCTGGCCTTCTCCGCCGACTTCTACATCCGCGACACGAAGGACATGCTCACCGCGGGCATCGCCCTGCCGGCCACCTACGGCGCCGACTCGCCGAAAATGAACAGCGCCGACCTGCGCACCAAGGGCTACGAGCTCTCGCTCAACTGGCGCGACGAGTTCCAGTTGCTGCGCCGTCCGTTCTCGTACAGCGTGACGCTGACCTTCAACGACTACGTTTCGAACATCACCAAGTTCGACAACCCCGACCGCTCCTTCGCCAAGAAATACTACGAAGGCATGCGCTGGGGCGAAATCTGGGGTTACCGCATCGACGGACTGTTCGCCTCGGACGAGGAAGCCCGCAACTACCCCGTCGACCAGACGACCGTGAACGAGATCATCAACGCCTCGGCAGGAGCCGAAAAGGGACTGCGCGCCGGCGACCTGAAATTCCGCGATCTGGACGACAACAACGTAATCTCCATCGGCAAGAACACCGTCGACGATCCGGGCGACCGCGAAATCATCGGCAACAGCCAGCCGCGCTACCACTACGGCGCCACGCTGGCGCTGCAATGGGCAGGCATCGACTTCTCGATCTTCTTCCAGGGAATCGGCCGCCAGGACTGGTACCCGGCCGCCAACGCACTGGCCTTCTGGGGTCCCTACGCACGTCCCTACGCCACCTACCTCCCCAAGAACTTCCACACGCAGATCTGGTCGGAGGAGAATCCGAACTCCTATTTCCCCCGTCCGCGCGGCTACACGGCCCTGCAGGGAACCAACCGCGAGCTGACGGCCGTCAACGACCGCTACCTGCAAAACATCGGCTACTGCCGTCTGAAAAACCTCACGGTGGGCTACACGCTGCCCAGACAATGGACCCGCAAGGCGCTGATCGAGAGCCTGCGCATCTACTTCACGGGCGAAAACCTCTTTACCTGGTCGGGCATCCGCTCGGATTACATCGACCCTGAAATGGCCGCCACGAACGGCAACCTGCGTCTCTACCCCTGGCAGCGGACCTACATGTTCGGCGTGGACGTCACCTTCTAACCGCTTAAATGAGAAGAGTTATGAAAAAGATTCTATCGATACTGACCGTAGGCTGCGCCCTGACGCTTTCGTCGTGCGAAGACTGGCTCGACAAATATCCGCTGGCGCAGATGTCGCCCGAGACCTTCTTCTCGAACGAAAACGAGTTGCAGGCCTTCAGCAACACCTTCTACACGATCTTCCCCGGCGACGGCCTTTACAACGAAGGCTACGACAACATCGTGAAGAACGAAATCGCCGCCGAAATGCGCGACGGCCGCACGATTCCCGCCTCGGGCGGCGGCTGGACGTGGACCGACCTGCGCAAGTTCAACACCCTGCTCGAATACTCGGGCAACTGCAAGGACACCGACGTGCGCAACCGTTACGACGCCGTGGCCCGTTTCTTCCGCGCCTACTTCTATTTCGAGAAGGTGAAGCGCTTCGGCGACGTGCCCTGGTATGCCAAGCCCCTCGGTTCGGCCGACCCCGAGCTGAAGCGTCCCCGCGACTCGCGCGAATTCGTCATGCAGCGCATGATCGAGGACATCGACTTCGCCATCCGCTATCTGCCGGCCGAACGCGATCTCTACCGCGTGACGAAATGGACGGCGCTGGCGCTCAAGTCGCGCTTCTGCCTCTTCGAAGGCACGTTCCGCAAGTACCACAGCATCGACGGCTACGAACACGACTGGAAATGGTATCTCGAACAGGCCGCCGACGCAGCCGAGGAATTCATCACCAACAGCGGCTATTCGCTCTACACCGCGACCGGACCGGCCACCAGCTACCGCGACCTGTTCGCCTCGGAGAACGCGCAGAGCGTCGAGGTCATCCTCGCCCGCGACTATAATTCGGCGCTGGGCGTCTTCCACAATGCCAATTTCTACACCATCAGCGCCTCGTACGGCAAACCGGGCATGACGCGCAAGATCGTCGACAGCTACCTGATGGCCGACGGTTCGCGATTCACGGACAAAGCCGGCTGGGAAACCATGGAGTTCAAGCAGCAGTGTTCGAACCGCGACCCGCGCCTGGCCCAGACCATCCGCACGCCGGGATACACGCGTATCGGATCCACGACCAAGCTGGCGCCGGACCTGGCGAACTCGATCACCGGCTACCACGTCGTGAAGTTCGTCACCGGAACGGCGCAGGACGCCTACAACAAGTCGTTCAACGACCTGCCGATCTTCCGCTCGGCGGAGGTCTACCTCAATTTCGCCGAGGCCAAGGCCGAGCTGGGAACCCTCACGCAGGAGGACATCAACCTCTCGGTCAAACGGCTGCGCGACCGTGTGGGCATGTCCAACCTGATCCTCGACGACGCCAACAAAACCCCCGACCCCTATCTGTCGGATGCGAAGACCGGCTATCCCAACGTCACGGGTGCGAACAAGGGGGTGATCCTCGAAATCCGCCGCGAACGCACCATCGAGCTGGCGATGGAGGGATTCCGCTACTACGACATCATGCGCTGGAAGGAAGGCAAAACCTTCGAACAACCGCTGCTGGGCCTCTACATCCCCGCCAAGGGCGAGTACGACATCGACGGCGACGGAACGCCCGACGTCTATTTCGCCACCAAGGGTGAGACGCCCTCGACCACGGCCAAACTGACACTGGTGATCGACCAGGACATTCTCTTCTCCGACGGCGACCACGGCTACATCTCGCCGCACAAGAACAACCCCGGCATCTGGGACGAAACCCGCGACTATTTCTATCCGATTCCGACCGACGACCGCTCGCTGACGGGCGGCGCCCTGACCCAGAACCCCGGATGGAACGACGGACTGAATTTTTAACCGCAAAACAAACCGAAAAATGTTGGAACTCATGAAAAAATACCTGATGACCCTGCTGATGCTCGGCCTGGCCTGCAATGCCGCAGCCTGCATGGAGGACGAACCGTTTTACGACACCGAAATTCCGCCCCACGTCTCAATCGACAACTCCAAGGGCGAGGGTGTGACACGTCTGGTGACCTACAATGTCGGAATCTTCAACAAATACATCAAGGACGACTACCAGCTCATCGCCGACATGATGAAGGAGATCGACGCCGACGCCATCTGCATGAACGAGCTCGACAACAACACCAACCGCACGCGCCACGTCTACCAGCTCAAGTATTTCGCATCCCTGATGGGCAGCTGGGACTTCGAATACGGTGCGGCCATGCCCTACGACGGAGGCGAATACGGCGAGGGCGTGACGACCCGCAAGAAGGCCGTGAATAAGTTTTCGGTGGCCCTGCCCAAGGGCGTGGGCGCCGAGCCGCGCGTACTGGTCGTCATGGAGATGGAGGATTATGTGATCTGCACCTCGCACCTCGACCATGTCTCTTCCGAGGCGCAGCTGGGACAGGTGGAGCTGATCACCAAAACGATGAAGGAACGTTACGGCGACTCCGGGAAGCCCGTTTTCCTGGGCGGCGACATGAACGCCACACCCTCGTCGGAGACGGGCAAACTGCTCCAGAAGGACTGGGAGATCCTGACCATCACCGGATTCGGGACCTTTCCGTCGGACAATCCCTCGAAATGCATCGACTACATCATGCAGCTCAAGGGCACGCCGAAGTGCGAAGTCGTAGGCTCGCAGATCCTGCGCTGGTTCAAGTCGGGCGACGTGACGAAAGCCTCGGACCACCTGCCGGTGATGCTCGACATCAAACTCCCGGCCAAAAACAAGTAGAACCCAAAACGAACACGACCATGAAACGATATGCTTCCATCCGTCTCGTTGCGGCCGCCGCGCTGTTGATTGCGTCGGGAGGCTGCAAGGACGACGATCCGGGAACGGGGCTGAACGGGCCCGCGGTGCTGGCGATCCAGAACGCCGGGGCCGAGCCGCTCCGAATCTCGCTGCTCGAACCCAAAACCCAGACGATCGACATCCGGGCCGTCGCCCGGTCGGTCAGTGCGGAGAATCTCACCGTGACCTTCAAGGTCGACCGCACGCTGGTCGACGCCTACAACAAGGCCCACGACACGTCGTACGAACTCGTACCGGCCGAGGCCTACGAATTTTCGAAGAAGGAGGTGATCCTGCCCCGCTACAACGAGGTTTCGTCGACGGCGCAGGTGACGCTGAACAGCGAGAAGATGCCCGACGGCGAGCAGTACCTGCTGCCGATCACCATCGAACAGATCAAGGGCGACGACGCTGCGCAGACCTCCGACGAGGGCAACGTCTACTACATCCTCTTCAACAAGCGCGTGCTGCCGCCCGCCCAGCTGCTCGACCGCGAAGGCTGGAAAGTGGTCCACTGCACCTCGGAATACACCCCGGGCGAAGGCAATCCCAAGACCGGGTGGGCCAAGGACGTGCTCGACGGCAACCCGGCGAGCTATTGGACCTACAATTTCAAGGCATCCGTCGGTCCGGTGGTCTACGTTCCGTTCTATTTCGTCTTCGACATGGGCAAGGAGGTGACCGTGCGCGGCGTCCGCATCACGGCCCGCACCAAAGCCGACGGCGCCCTGAACAATCCTCCGGGCGACATCACGATCGAAACGGCCAGGACCATCACGGGCGACGGCATGGAGAACGACGCGGACTGGACATACAGCGAACGGTTCACCGGGACGAAGCCCGACGAGGGAATCATGTCCCACTCGCTCCACAACTCGGTCTATCTGGGTGAAATACAGCGGGCGCGCTACATCCGCTTCACGCTCCACATGTCGTGGAACAGCGGGTCGAGCGTAAAACCGACGCCGATGACCTACAAAGGCGGCACATTCGCCGAATTCGAAGTCTGGGGCAACCTCGAAGAACTGGACCTCGACTGATCCCTTATCACCCGCCTGCGGGAGCGTTCCCGCAGGCGGCTTTTTCAACCACCACCCTTCCCCAATCCAATGAGAAAGAGCATTTTACTAATCTTCGCCACACTTCTCGCGGCAGCCGGCTCCGCCCGGAGCATCGACATCATCCCGCGCCCCGCGGAAATCACCGAAGCCAGGGGTGAGTTTCGGATCACGGCCCAGACCGCCATCGCTGCCGAAGGAGAACTCCGGCGTCCCGCCGAAATCTTCGCAACGGACATCGAACCCGTCATCGGGCGCGAAATACCCGTGGCCGCGAAGGGCGAAATCCGTCTCCGGACATCCCCGTCCCTCGCCGCCGAGGAGTACACTCTTGCCGTGACGCCCCGTACCGTCGAAATTCTCGGAGGCTCCCCGCAAGCCGTGTTCTACGCCTTGCAGACACTCCGCCAACTCGTCGCTACCAACGGAACAGTACCCGCGGTCGTCGTCCGCGACAAACCCTGCTTCGCACACCGCGGCGGAATGCTCGACTCCGGGCGTCATTTCTGGACCGTAGACGAGGTGAAGCGTTTCATCGACATCCTCGCCATGCACAAGCTGAACGTATTCCACTGGCATCTCTCCGAAGATCAGGGATGGCGCATCGAGATCAAACGCTATCCCCTGCTGACCGAGATCGGATCCGTACGCAGGGAGACCGTCATCGGCCGATACGACAAGACCGACGAAAGCCGCAACCGATACGATGGAAAACCCTACGGCGGTTTTTACACCCAGGACGACGTACGCGCCATCGTGGCCTACGCCGCAGAGCGCTACATCGAGGTCATTCCCGAGATCGACATGCCCGGGCATATGCTCGGGGCGCTGGCTTCCTATCCCCAGCTAGGATGCCGGGGCAAGGGCTACGAGGTATGGACCCACTGGGGGATTTCCAAGGACGTGCTCTGCGCCGGAAAGGAGGAGACCTTCGAATTCGTGGAAAACGTGCTCGCAGAGGTGCTCGACCTGTTCCCCTCGAAATTCATACACGTCGGGGGCGACGAATGTCCCAAGGAGCGCTGGAAGGAGTGCCCCGCCTGCCAGAGGCGCATCCGGGAGGAGGGACTGGCAAACGAAAACGAACTTCAGAGTTATTTCATGCACCGCGTCGAAAAGTGGCTCCACGAGCACGGACGCGAGTTGATCGGATGGGACGAGATCATGCAGGGCGGAATATCGAAGTCAGCGGTAATCATGGCCTGGACGGATCAGTTCCGGGGAACGGACGCCGCGAGGAAGGGAAACCGAGTCATCATGACACCCAAGTGGAACTGCTACCTCGACTACTCGCAGACTTCCGATCCCGAAAAGTACGAGCCGATAGGACCCACACGGTACCTCTCCATGAGGCAGGTTTACCGACTCGATCCCTACGACCGCCTGAAACCCGCCGAGTACAGGAATATCCTCGGCATTCAGGGAAACGTATGGACCGAATATATCGCCGATTTCGGCCATGTGCAGCGAATGACGCTCCCCAGGATGGCCGCCATCGCAGAAATCGCCTGGGCATACGACCGGAAGGATTACGACGATTTCGAAAAACGGGCCAAAAGGCTCCTGCCGGAACTTTACGGAAACGCAAAACTAAAATTCTCGGAATTCTTCTTCGAGGACATCGAGTGAACAAAGCCGCGGAAAAGCGGGTCGCCTCCCCACCCTGCGGCCTGCTTTTCCGCAACGGCTTTTCGGGGAATCCCGATTTTTAGTACTTTTACACAGTCTTACGACACGCCATGTCAGATAACGAATACGACGTTCACCTGTGGTTGAGAATCGAACGGGGGGGGGAAATCGCCGCCTTCCGGGAGTTGTTCGACCGTTACTATGCGCCGTTGTGCCGCTTCGCCGAGTTCTGGCTCCGCGACCGCGCTTCGGCCGAAGAGGTCGTACTCGACGTCTACACCCATGTCTGGCAGCACGCCGCCGAGCTGCGGATCACCGTCTCGGTACGCGCCTATCTGTTCCGCGCCGTGCGCAACCGGGCGCTCAACCGCCTGCGCGACGACCGTTTTTCCTACATTCCGTTCGAAGAGTTAGGCGAGGTTTTCGCCAGCCCCGAGTCGTTGCAGATCGAGACCGACGAGATCACGCAGCTCGTGGCCGAGGCCGTCTCGCAGCTGCCCGGCCGCTGCCGCGACATCTTCCTCAAAAGCCGCAACGAGCAGCTCTCGAACGCCGAAATAGCCGTCGAAATGCATATTTCCGTCAAGACCGTCGAAGCGCAGATGAGCAAGGCGCTGCGTCGCCTGCGCGGTCTGCTCCACAAGGAGTGACCCGCCGCGGCTGCAATGAATAAAAACGGGAAAACGTGCTGTTTTTCCGTTTTTTTTCTACCTTTGTCCGATATGGAACGCACTGCAATCTTCCCCGGGTCGTTCGACCCCTTCACGCGCGGCCATGCGGCTCTGGTCGACGAAGCGCTGAACCTGTTCGACCGCGTGATCATCGGCATCGGCAACAACACCTCCAAGCAGGGGCTGCTGACGGTCGAGAACCGCAAGCGGCTCATCGACGACATCTACCGCGGCGATGAGCGCGTCGAGGCGTGCATCTACACCGGGCTGACGGGCGAATTCGCCGAGGCGGCAGGAGCCTGCGCCATCATCCGCGGCGTGAGGAACACCACCGACTTCGAGTACGAACGCACGATGGAGGCCACCAACCACCGCATCTACCCCGACATCACGACCGTCATGCTGTTCACCCCCTCGCCCGTGGCCGACATCTCGTCGTCGACCGTGCGCGAGGTGCTTTCGTTCGGCCGCACCGTGGAAGAGTTCATGCCCATAGGAATAGATATTAACAAATACCTGTAACATATGAAACATATGATGGAATTTACAGCCGAAATGATCGCCGGATTCCTGGGCGGCGACATCGTCGGCAACAAGGACGCCAAGGTACACACCGTTTCGTCGATCGAGGAGGGCAGGGCCGGATCGCTGGCCTACCTCACGAACCCCAAATACGAACCGTTTCTCTACACCACGGGCGCGTCGATCGTGCTGGTCGACCGTGCGTTCGAGCCTTCGCAGCCGGTGGCCGCGACGCTCGTCAAGGTGGACGACGCGGGCGCCTGCGTCCTGAAACTGCTCGAAATGTACAACGCCGCCAAACCCCGCCGCAAGGGGATCAGCGGCCGCGCATCGGTCTCGGAACGGGCGCAGGTCGGTCAGGAGTGCTACATCGGCGATTTTGCGGTCGTCGAGGAGGAGGCCGTCATCGGCGAGGGTTGCCAGATCTACCCCCAGGTCTACGTGGGCCGCGGCGTCCGGATCGGCGACAACACCACGCTCTACCCCGGAGTCAAAATCTACGAAGGCTGCATCGTGGGTGCGAACTGCATCCTCCACGCAGGGGCGGTGATCGGCGCCGACGGATTCGGGTTCATGCCCAACGCCGCGGGCGGATTCGACAAGATTCCCCAGCTGGGCAACGTGGTGATCGAGGACGACGTGGAGATCGGCGCCAACACCTGCATCGACCGCGCCAAGACCGACTCGACCGTCATCCGCCGGGGCGTGAAACTCGACAACCTGATCCAGATCGGCCATAACGTGCAGATCGGCGAGAACACCGTGTCGTCGGCCCAGACCGGCATCGCGGGAACTTCGAAGGTCGGCCGCAACTGCTTCCTCGCGGGGCAGGTGGGCATCGCCGACCACATCACCATCGGCGACCGCGTGAAGGTCGGCTCGAAGAGCGGACTCGACAAGGACGTTCCCGACGACGAAATCCGCTTCGGATACCCCGCCCTCCCGGGCATGCAGTACCACCGTTCGGCAGCCGTGTTCAAACGCCTGCCCGAACTGGCGCAGCAGGTCCGCGCGCTGGAAAAACAACTTGCAGAACTCACAAAAAAATAATTCGATGAAAAAAATCCTGATCCTCGCAGCGGCGGCAGCCGTGTTGTGCAGCTGCGCCAACAAAAACAAGTACGCCGTCGACGGCAAGGTCGAAGGAGCCAACAGCATGGTTTACCTCTTCGACGAGAAGGACAACATCCTCGATTCGGCGGCCGTGACCAACGGGGTGTTCCGCTTCGAGGGCGTGGCCGAGAAACCGCAGACGGCCATTCTGCGCGACGCACGCGACGACGGGGCGACGTTCGGCGCCATGCTGATCCTCGAACCGGGCACGATCAACGTGACCGACGACGCACAGAACCCCTACCGCAAGAAGGTGACGGGCACGCCGGCCAACGACGCCAGCGACGCCTACGCCACAGCCGGAAGCGCCCTCGTGCAGGAGTTCCGCAATCCGGAAACCACCGCCGAGCGTCGCGAGGCCATCGAACAGGAGTACGAACAGCTGACCCGCACGGTCCTGGACCAGAACCGCGACAACCTCTTCGGCGTGATGCTGCTGTCCCAGCAGCTCGGCTACGAGCTTTCGGGGCAGGAACTGCTCGACGAAATCGCCAAATTCCCGGCCGAGATGCAGCAGACCGACGCACTGGTGCGGCTCAAGGAGAACGCCGAGCAGAAGATGAAAACCGACATCGGCCAGCCGTTCATCGACATCGCACAGCCCAATGCCGATGGCGAGCAGGTATCGCTCGAATCGGTGGTCAGGAATCCGGCGAACAAATATGTCCTGCTCGACTTCTGGGCTTCGTGGTGCGGTCCCTGCATGGGCGAAGTTCCCCACCTGAAGAAGACCTACGACGAGTTCCGCAAGAAGGGTTTCGAAATCTACGGCGTATCGTTCGACGAGGACCGCGGCGACTGGCTCGGCGCCGTCGAGCAGAACGGCATGAACTGGCTGCACGTCAGCGAGGTGAAAGGCTTCGACAACCAGGCCGCCAAGGATTACGCCATCCAGGGCATTCCGTCGAACTTCCTGATCGACGGTCAGGGCACGATCGTCGCCAGGAACCTGCGCGGCGAGGCGCTCTACGAAAAGATCTCGGAGCTGCTGGCCCAGTAATTCCCCAACGACATTCCGGCCCCTCCGTTCCGTACAGCCGGAAGGAGGGGCTTTTTCCATAAAATGCAGATGAAATCCGTCGAGAAATACAGAATCATGGGCATCGACCCCGGCACGAACTACATGGGTTACGGCGTGCTGGAGATCGAGGGGCGCACGGTGCGCTCGGTGGTGCTGGGCGACATCGACCTGCACAAGCTCCCCGACCCCTACGCCAAACTGCGTTACATTTTCGAGCGCGTGGGAGCGCTGGTCGACGAGTACGCCCCGCGCGAAGTGGCGCTGGAGTCGCCATTCTTCGGCGAGAACGTGCAGTCGATGCTCAAGCTGGGACGGGCGCAGGGCGTGGCCATGGCCGCAGCGTTGAGCCGCGGCATCGACGTTTTCGAATACGCCCCGATGCGCATCAAACAGTCGATCACGGGCCGCGGATCGGCCGCCAAGGAGCAGGTGGCCTCCATCGTCTGCCGCACGCTCGCCATCGACCGCCCTCCCAAGCGGCTCGACGCCACGGACGGCATGGCCGTTGCCCTGTGCCACTACTTCACCTCGGCCAGTCCGCTCAACGCCGCGCTGGGCGACGAACGCGTCAAGGGGCTCGGAGGCGGCAAAAAAGCCGCCTCGAAGGGCGGCTCGCAGAGCTGGGAGCAATTCCTGAAAAAGAATCCCGACCGGGAGATCAAATAAAATCGACACCAAACTACCCACCGCCATGAAAAACCTTCTGACCGCCGCCCTCGCCGCCCTGCTATGCAGTTGCGGAGGCGCAAACTACACCATCACAGGCCGCTACGAACTGCCTCCGGGCGACTCGGTCTATCTGCTGGCTTCCGACAACACGGTGCTCGCCGCCGGTGTCGTGAACGCCGACACGACCGTTTCGCTGCAAGGGACCGTTACGACTCCCGACCTGGTTTTCCTGGCCAACGCGAAGCGAACCAACCACCCCGCCTGGCTTTTCCTCGAACCCGGAAAAATCCGAATCGAGAAATACGATCCCGCATTCGGCTATGTCGTCTGCGGAACACCGCTCAACGACCGGAAAAAAGCATTCGACGAAGCGATGTACGCTTTCGGAGACAAACTCCGCAAAGGCTCCCCGGGGCAGTCGCTCCAAGCGATCCTGGCCGAAATGAATGCACTCTATGCCCAAACCGTAGACGCCAACCTCGACAATGTTTTCGGAGCCTGGGTCTTCAACAGCTACGAATTCCAGAACATCAAGGACAATCCCGAAAAAGTCAAAGCCCGGCTGGCGCAATTCACCCCCGGGATACAAGCGCATCCGATGTTGAAAAAGTCGCAGGATGCCTCCCAGGCCACCGCACGGAGCGCTGTCGGCCAACCCTATACCGATTTTTCCTGTAAAAACGCCGCCGGAGAGACCATTGCGCTCTCGTCACTCGCAGGTCCCGGCCGCTGGGTGCTGCTCGACTTCTGGGCCACATGGTGTACGCCCTGCATGAACGAAGTGCCCCACCTGAAAAAAGCCTACGAAACCTTTCACGCCAAAGGCTTTGAAATCTACGGCGTATCGCTCGACACGGACCTGACCCGTTGGGAAAACACCATCGGCGAACAAGGCATGAACTGGATCAATGTGGCACAGAAAAAAGGCGGAGGATTCGATCCAACAGCGCTCTATGCCGTCAGTTCCATCCCCGCAAACTTCCTGATCTCACCCGAAGGTAAAATCGTAGCGAAGAACCTGCGCGGCGAACACCTCGAAGAAAAACTCGCAGAAGTACTCAAATAAAGACTTTCCGATGAACAGAATTTGCCCGACAATCCTCGCCGCCGTGGCGCTATCCGGCTGCGGAGGCCCCAATTACACCCTTTCGGGCAGGGCTGGCCTCGCTCCGGGCGACACGCTCCGCCTGTGCTCGCCCTACGAGAACGACTCGGTGCTGGCCACGACGGTCATACGCCGCGACAGCTCGTTCCGCATCCGCGGACGCATCTCCGAACCGACGATCGCCAATCTGATGCACAACGACCGCCGTATCGGGGCGCCGATCCTGCTCGAAGCGGCCGACATCCGGCTCGAACCCACGGGCGACGTACGCGGCTTCCAGTTCACCGGGACGCCGCTCAACGATGCATTCAACGCCATGAATGCCGCGCAGGTATCGCTCGGCAACGTCCTGCAGGCACTGGAAAACGAACCGGACACACCCGAGCGCAGGCGGAAACTCGACTCGCTGGGACGGATTTACCGGCAGATTCCCGGCGACGCGCTGGAAGCCAACCGCGACAACCTGCTGGGCGCATTCCTCTACGCCCGCCGCACCGATGCGGACCCGGCGAAGGCCCGCGAACGGCTCGCGCAGTTCCCCGCCCAATTGCAGAACCACCCCGTGCTGGCGAGCGTACGGCGCGAGATCGAAGCCGTCGAACGCTCGTCCGTCGGCCGGCCCTACATGGACCTCACGCTGAAAGACGCCGACGGAGAGACCGTCGCCCTCTCGTCGCTCGCAGGACCCAGCCGCTGGGTGCTGCTCGACTTCTGGGCCACGTGGTGCGGTCCCTGCTGCCGGGAAATCCCCTACCTGAAAGAAGCCTATGCCGCATTCAGCGGACGCGGATTTGCGATCTACGCGGTGTCGATCGACCACGACGCGGCACGCTGGCAGCGGTTTCTCGCCGAAAACGACCTGCCGTGGACGAACGTGCTGTCCTCCGGCTGCGGCAAGCAAAGCCCTGCCGCAGCAATGTACGGCATCCGCTTCATTCCGTCGAATTTCCTGATCTCGCCCGACGGCGTGATCGTCGCCCGCAACCTTCCCGGCAGGCAATTGCAGTCCCAGCTGGAGGAATTGATGAAATAGTGTCGTTTTTTAAACGACTGATAATCCGGACGATGACGCAACACCCGTCGTCCGGATCATCTTTTTTACTAAATTTTTTAAGCAATTATTTGCGTGTTTCGGATTTTTACCCTACATTTGCATTCGCAATTCGGCACCGTAGCTTAATTGAATAGAGCATCTGACTACGGATCAGAAGGTTACAGGTTTGAGTCCTGTCGGTGTCACTCTCAAAATCAACCACTTACAGCAATGTAGGTGGTTTTTTATTTTTGACCCGGTACACAATTTAAACACAACTTGGCCGATTCTTATTCGGTTGAGGTCATCGACATCACAACATTTGACGGACGGAAATTTCCGCCCGTCGGTATTGTCCCCATTATTTAACGGAAAGTATCCGTATTTCGACAAAAAGGGGTAGCCGCAAACGGCCGCCCCTCTACCCGGTTAATTGATCGCCCGTCAGTCGGTCAATAGCTGCAACGCCTCGGCAATGTCGGGGCACTCGTTCCCATTTTGGTTCCATACATCGACCACGGTAATAGAATCGCCATCAGTATCGGCCCGATAGTCGATAAAGGCAACATATCCGCCGTGTATGATTTCGAAACCCTCGCTTACTCCGTTGCAGTTGGCGGAAACATATTCTCGAATCAAGCCCGCCAGCGTGTTAACATCTGCGGCGATAACGTTTTCACGGTCGTAATTCGTAAAGTTGTAGGATTTATTCACCGAAGGGTCGAACGTCGAAAATTCGCCGTCTTTGGCCCATTCCCGGACGGTATAGCAACCGTTTGGCAGGTAGTACGCCCGGCGGACGGCCTCGGCCTCGGTGGGGAATGTCCCCAGCCGATAGCCACCATAAAGAAGTTCGTAAAACATGATCGACAATATTATTCGTTGGTCCCGGTCCCCTCGATGGCCTTTGAACCCCGCAACAGGGTTTCGGTCATCTGCTTTTCCATCTCGAACATACGTTGCAGATTGTCGTAATCCTTTTTTATGGCGTCGTATGCGAATTTCGACACCTGCGGATGTTCGTAACGGTTTGTCTTTTCTTCAGTTGTTATGGTTCGGTAAAAATCACAGGCCGCCATTAGCAGCATAACAGCGAGCCGCAAATTGCGCAAATCATCGGCGGGGTCATATAAATCCGGGTCCGTGTATGTTTTCTTCAGTTCTTCCAACATTTCAACATTTCGGACCGCTTGTATATCTTGGATCAGATATGCGTAATCGGAATAACGGCGCATTACAACATCGATAATATCGATACCGTTGGCGTGATCGAAAACGCGGCCCGCGGCGTTCCTGAACAATACTAAAGGCATTTCGAGGTTTTGAATGTTCATAACTTTGTAGGGATTAAAATGGTTATTGTTATTTGTTTCGGATTCCGCCTCTCCCTGATCCCGGCGGCCGGATTGCCGCCGGGGTGTCTTGCCGTGGTGCTATGCACCCGCGAAGGTAAGAGAGACGCGGTATATTAATCATTTGTCAAGTAGTGCTATTATTCGCTCTATACACGCCGCCTGCTCGTCGAGCATCTGCGTTAATCTGTCAATGATCTGTGTTGCTTCGTTCATAGTTTTATCGAGGTTATGCGAGAATCTCGCTATTTCTTAATCTCCACAATATTGACCCTGTGCGCCGTAATAATTGGCGGCGGCGGTCATTGGTATCGGACAATATTCCGAAGTCGGCGCGGTCGCCAACGTGCGGCCCTCGATCCGGGCCGTTATTATCATTTGTTTCTCATTGCGCCAGGCTTTACGCAGGCAGGCCGAAAAGGTCATCGACGGCTGCGACTTTTTCAGATACCAGGCGTTGCGCATGATCTTCGACAGGTTATAAGTTGCTACTTTCATTACTTATATACTTTTTATATTTATTTCTACAGCGCAAATATACAGCAAATGTTTATGCGCTCCAAATATTTCAGCAGAAAAATAGACGCCAAATATTTATTTTTACACACAACTATACATTTTACGTTGCTTTGATTATCTTTGCAGTTGTAGAACCAATAACGTATTGCGTATATGGAATTGCGAATTAAGGACGTATGCCGGGAAAAGGGCATAACACAAAAAGAGTTAGCCGGATTATTAGGCGTATCTGAAATGACATTGAGCCGGGCAAGCAAGGGAAACACCTCTCTTGACCTATTAGACCGAATGGCCGTCGCTCTCGGTGTATCGGTTCCAGAACTTTTCGCCCCTCAACCGACGAACATGATCACCTGTCCGCATTGCGGCAAACTTATCAAAGTGGAGAAAGGGGAATAAAGATTATGCCCGGTCTCCGAATATATACTAATGTAAGAAAATCGGCGTTTTATTTGCGGGTACTGCCTTAAGTACTTATATTTGTACACACCAAACCAGCAAAGCCATGAGAACAACAAATTTTACAGACTTGCGGAACAACTTAAAAAAGTATTTGGACGCAGTTACAAACGATTCCGACACGGTTATAATAAACCGGGACGGCGGTACGGGCGCCGTGCTCATATCACTGGACGAATATAACGCCATAAAGGAGACCGAATATATTATGTCATCTTCTGCGATGATGAAGGCAATAAAAGACGGAGAAAAAGAAATCGCCGACGGGAAAGGCGTACACGTTCGCAGTATTGAAGATTTGGAAAAATTTGCGGATAGTCTGTAATGAAATACGACGTTATATTATCGGACATCGCGCAAGATGATTTGCGATACTTCAAACGCAATGCGCCGAACTGTTATAAAAAGGCGCTGCGCTTGCTTGCGGAACTTCTCACCCACCCGGAGACAGGAACGGGCAAACCGGAGCGACTGCGTTATAACTTGGCCGGCTATTGGTCTCGACGAATCAACGAAGAACACCGGATGATATACCGAATAAACGGGGAGCAAATCGAAGTGCATGTAATGTCTATGCGCTACCACTATGTGAAAGCATAAATATCAACAATGCCGACTATGGAACTGCAACCCATTCAAAGCAAGATATACGAAATCCGGGGCCAGCGGGTAATGCTGGATTTCGACCTGGCCGAACTCTACCAAGTAGAAACCCGAGTACTAAAGCAGGCAGTAAGGCGCAATATCGAAAGATTCCCCGAGGATTTCATGCTACGATTATCCGCCAAAGAGGCTAACAGATTGATAGACATAGGGAGATCACAAAATGTGATACCCCAAGGCTACAACATCGGTTCCTCGGAAATGTTTGCATTTACCGAGGAAGGCGTAGCGATGCTTTCCGGTGTTTTACGCAGTAAAGCCGCAGTACAGGTAAATATCGCCATTATGCGGGCTTTCGTGGCAATGCGCAACTACATCACAACCACAACGACGGTAACGGCAGAACTGTCCGAAATACGGGCACGGCTTGCGCTACTGGAGCAGACGGGCAAGGATAACGCCGAAGCGGTCAGCGACCTATCGGAGGATATGCGCCGAGAACTCGACAGCATCTACCAGGCTATCGGGGCGCTGTCGGTCAAGTTGCCGCAAACCCGCAAGCCCTCCCAGCCAGTAGGATTCAGACAGGCACACCCGGAGGCAAAGGAATAACCGCCCACCGCAACAGCCGCCCGCCCCGGGGCGGTTGTTTGCATTCAAGGCCCCCGGACCGTTGGGCCTTGTGCCGTGTATCCGGTCCTATCGTTGAGGCAAACAGCATTGGATTAAATACCCACAAAAATAAGGATTTGCCCCGGCCGTTCGGGTAAGTAATTGATAGATACCAACGGGCTATTGAGCCCCGACCCCGTCGAACATTGCCGGGTGTTCCTCTTGGCCCACCGTGTCAACTTTTGATACTTCGGCCGTTTTTATCGATAATATAGCACGGCTATTTGTTCGAAAAGTTTGATATTTCCCGAAGCAAAACACCTGCAAGCGCTCTAAAATTGTTCCATTCGTTCAATACACACCAACACGTGCCGGGCCGCCGGTGTGCTACCGCCAGCAATGAAAGGGCCGCCGCTTCCCGTTATCCCGTTGATCCGGTCCCCGGCCGTTAAGGCAAACAGCCCGGGCGGCCTGCCCTTAACAATCGAACATTTAAACCCGGGGAAATCCCGTCTTTAACGTGCCAAATTTGGTACTTTTATTCGGAAAGGTCAAGGATAACGCCCCGCCATTACTTCACAAAGCGCCGGAACCGCCCCAAATTTCGACGATCTTCCGAAAGCTGAACAACGCCACGGCCGAAACCATCGGAGGCCCTGCACGGGCTTCCCTCGTTCGGCATCTGCAACATAGAGAATAACGGCTCCGACTGCCGGTTCTGCGTTATAGCGTCGATCCGTTCCCCGGCCGTTGAGGCGAGCGGCCCGGGCGGCCAGCCCTCGAACGTGTCGGCATTGCACCCGATACAGTCCACCGCACCGACCGTACACCATGCACAAGCAGCGCCGACAGAAGACACTCCGCGACCGAGAGAGAACAACGCGAGGCGCCGCCAGGTCCTTATGCGTACAAATACGCAAGAATAAGACGCCGGAAACGTGCGGAAAACATGCGATTTTGTGCAAAAAAACGATCAAAACGCACGGTTTCCGTGCAAAAATCGCACGCATTTTCAATCAAAAAACGGGCGCTTTCAGCCGGCAACCACTTCAGGCAGAACCGGGGCGGCCCCTGTGTCATCCTCTCCGTACTGCTTGTATAGGACACGCTACGCGGACACAAAACAGCCCCACGAGTGCACCCGGAGGGGATAGCCGGGCCGAACGGCAAACGTTTCGCATAAGGGGATAGGGGGTAATATTTTATTGTTTTACGCGCTGCAAACCTCGCCGTGCCCGGCTTTACACACACGGACTTTTTTTCAAAATCGCCAACTTTTACGCACAAATACAAGCGTAGGGGCACCTGTATCTCCAGCCCCAGCCGGCCGCGGGTCGTCGATTCATCGTATTTTCAACCGGGCGGCATCCCTATCGGTCCTCGTCGCGTTCCACCATCCGGAGGTAATCGGCATAAGGAATCGTTTTGCGCTGTGCCTCGTCCCGAAGCGTCTGAAAGCGCACCAACCGATACCGGAACACAAAACGGGCAAGGATCTCCGCCTCGTTCTTCATCGCGGTGCATTGTGGATCGTGTGTCACGTGCAGGAATGTTTCCTGCATGATGTCGGCATCATCCATTGCACCCTGGACGGGTCCGGACTGCGACGCACAAAGCCTTTCCATCAGTCGGGAGTAGTTCCGAACGATCACCGAGGCGACGGCGGGCGAATAATTACCGCGACATCTGTTTCGCATTTTGTTTTATCCAAATTAATCACTACCTTTGTTGTGGGTTCAGGGGTGATTCTTCGGAATTGCTCAAAAATCCGGGGCGGCGTAATACTGTCCCGGATTTTCTTTTTACAGTCCAGCGGTGAAGCAATCTAAAACGGCCCGGCATCCCCGATTGCATCCGTTGCGGGATCGTCGTAGTCGGCTATCCGGGTCATACTTTCGTTATGTCGGAAAACTATGCTCCCCGTCGCGCCTTCCCGGTTCTTGGCGATATGCAGCAGCCCGACACCCTCGGCAGAAATGGTTCCGTATCGGCCCGCGTCTATCTCGGTCCGCCCGTACATCGCCGGACGGTCGAGAAACAGCACCATATCGGCGTCCTGCTCGATGGCGCCCGATTCCCGGAGGTCAGACAGTAGCGGTGTCTTATCCGTCCGCTCCTCAACCTTGCGCGACAACTGCGACAACAAGATAACCGGAACATCGAGTTCCTTTGCGAGCAGTTTTGCCGAACGGCTGGCGGCGGCGATCTCCCGCTCGCGGGTGCTGTTCGTGTTCCGGCTTGCCGTGTCGAGCAGTTGCAGATAGTCGATAATGACCATCCCGCACCGTCCCCGGCGGTGCATCGCCTTGCATTGCGAGCGTATAGCCCCCATCGTGATATTGGCCCGGTCGTTGAGGTAAACCGGCAGCGCGGAAAGGTCCGCGGCGGCCTGTTCGAGTTCTCGCCAGCCGCCCGCGGCAACGCTCCCCACCCGGAACGCCTGCGAGTTCACCCCGGAATAGCCCACCAGCATACGCCCGGCCAACTGCCCGGCGGGCATCTCCAGCGAGAACACGCACGCCGAAACCCCTGCGATAGCGGCGGCACGGGCAAAATGCAACATCGTAGCACTTTTACCGGTCCCGGGACGGCCGGCCAACACTACAAGCTGCCCGCCCCTCCAGCCGCCCGTCAGCGCGTCAAGCCGTTGTAAGCCCGTAGGAATACCGATGCACTCGCCCGCCTGTCGGGCCTGCTGTCGTCGTTCCAAATCGTCGAGGGCGGCCCGCACGACATCCGACAATAGCGTGATGTCATCCGAACGCACGGCCCGATCGGCTATCGCGGTTATTTCCGACGTAGCCCAGTCTACAACGCTGTCCGGATCAGAGGCGGCACGCGCCGAGAGTTCATAGCCGAAAAGGCACATACGGCGGCGTATTTCGGTGTTTGCGAGTTGTCGGGCGTGGTCCAGCACGTTAACGCCGGAATCTACTGCGTTGGTCAGTTCTGAAAGGTAACGCAACATTTCCCGGCCTTTCAGTTCCGGACGATCTGCGAGCGTGTAGAGGTCTATTTTGTCGCCACGCTCCAGCATTGAGAGCATCACGCCGTAGATTTTGCCGTTATTTGGGGTGTGGAACGCCGAAATTTCGACGATCTCCGCCACATCGGATAATTGATCCGATTCAAGAATCAAAGCACCTAAAACAGCTATTTCAAGTTCGGGCGATTCCGGCAGCACCTCAACAGGGGCCGGGCGGTTATAGGAAATTTGTTTTTCGCGTTTCATGGGTCGTTTGTTTTTGGGTTGTGGCATTAAACTCGGATTTGCGGCGCATCCAATTTCGTGCGGCGGCTTTCCAGTCTTTTATCAGGTTCTTACCGGTTCGCCAGCCGTTGGCCGTAAAATGGTCGTAAAAGCATTCGGCATCCGTATCGCTTCCGTTGATCGTCAAAAAATAATCTTTGACCATTTCGAGCGAGGGAGCAACAAACGCCCGGCGTTTAGTTGCGACTTCTCCCCCTATAACCCCCTTTTCATTAACATTAGCATTATCATTAACATTATGATTTAAGGGGTTGTTTTTGGGGTTGTCCTCTGGGGTTATCCTTTGGGGTTGTTTTCTCGCATTCTGATTCCCTTTCGGGGCGCCTCCGTTTTTCCCGTATTCGGCACCTTTAAGGCCGTTATTTCTACACGCGTCGTAACGCCTTATCGAAGCCTCAAGCTGCGGGCGTATCAGTTTCCACGCCAAGCGACCCACGGGGGACAATCCGTCCGGATCTACGCCGAAAAATGCAAAATCCGTAATAGCTTCGTATACTGCTAACTTGTCGGCGTCCGGCATATCGCGTATGGCGTCCTTAAAACTCCAATAAAACGCAAACGTTTTACGGCTTGGATTTTCCGTGTGCCCTATTGCGGCCATCGCTGCGCCTCCTTTCCCGCATTGTCTTGTTGAATAAAGTACCGTTTGAAACGGCCGCCGTGTTCGCTGTCGCACCACACATCGGCAATCGGCACGCCTTTCGCCCGTAGGTCACGTATCGAGCTGCGAGGATCTGACAACCTCAACGCCGCGGAAATATCCGCCACCGAATGGCACCCGCCCTGCAACAGGAAATTATATACCCGTCGTTGATGATAGCCGAATGAAATTTGCACATCATTTCCGAATTGCGTATATTTGCCGGTGCCGTTATTTGCCCCTGCGCGCTCGCTCCGAGTGCCGGGGGCATTCTCTTTTTGTTTCATATCTCCGGAACTATTTACGGTTAGCACTCTCGGCGATACGCAATGCGGCAGCGGTCCGCCTGTCCTCCGAATGAACGGTACGGGATTCAATCCAGGCGAGCAGCTCCCGCCGGGAAAATACCGTGCGGCGTCCGAACTTCTTGTACGGGATCGTGTTTTTGTAAACTTGATTATAGAGCGTGGCCCGGGTGGTGGGTATGCCTTGTTCGGTCAGGAACAAAGCGGCATCTTCGACGTTCATGCCGTCTGTTTCGACGGGCTCGTTCTTGCGCCGGAAGTCGGCGAGTTTGGGAAGAATCGCGTTTACTGCATCGCTGATGATGGATTGCAGTTGCGCGGGGGTGGTGACGATAACAGGTTCATTCATACCTTGACACTATTAAGTGTTTAACAATGTCCGCTGATCGGGCGGATTGCTCAACGTTGATAGTGCAAAGGTGATAAATTGAGTAGTGGAGCCCCGTGTACTCCACTGTATTACACAATAATTATTTCAATTTATATCGCAGCGATTCTAAAGCCTCCAGTTTGATTTGTTTATCCCCGGTGTACTTGTCGTTATTATAGCTGTTTACATAATCAACGATACCGGTTAGTGCCCCTACCTTACCTGGATATGCGTCCTTGAAAGCCTTATGTATATCCGATAATTTACCGTTATATTCTACCAAATACCCGGCATCATGCAAAACAATTATTAACATAGCGATTAGCTTTCCTTGCGTCGCCTTGCAGGGTCTTAACTCGTTATCGATGAATTGTAAAACTTTATCGCGATCTCTTGTTATATAATCCACCAAAGAATATTGGGGAGCTATTGTATTCGAATGTGTTTTTATCTTGTCGATAAAAGCCTGACGATCCCTATAATGCGCTATTTGGCTTTCACATTGAAAGTGCAATGTTGACAATTCGGCATCTATATCTGCCCCTCGTGGATGGTCGTGGCGATAGTTTTCCCATAGATCATTCATTGCCAACTCACGGCATTCTTCACTTCCCAATACATCACCGGAGCTAATATATTGCCCGTCGTCGCTAACAAATTCCAATCTTTCATTATCATAATGAAATGATAATGTTGGATTGTCGGCAAAATATTCAATATAACTATGCCCCGCTGCGAATATTTGGTCTTCTATTTCTTCTTCTGTGGGAGCTTTCCCCCGGTCAAAACCGAGCATATTTTTATTTTCGTCGTGAATATCGCAAATGCGACCTTGTAAATATTTATATCCATCGACCTTTAATTCATCGACGAGTTCGTCGCAAAATTTATACTGCTTTTTGAGTTCTCGTATTTCGGATTTTAAGGCATTATAACCGAGGCTATTATCCTCACCGCATTTGTCGCCGCTGAATATTTTCGCTTGTTTTATTGTCATATCTCTAAAATCTGGTTAATAATTCCGCATTTTTTACCCGCTCCTCTCGCTCAAAACTGGCGAGGTAGTTTTCCGTCGTTTTGAGGTCCTGATGCCCCAGCGATTCCGAGATATAGGCGATATTGGTTCCTGCCCGCTTCAACACCGTAGCGAACGAATGCCGGGCCGTATAGGTCGAAATATTGCCGATCCCGAGCTGTTCGCCTACCTCCTTCATTCGCTTATTGATCGCGCGGGTTATGTATAGTGTTTTCATCTTCCGCCGCATTGCATCCTCCTGTCCGTCGAGAATCGGAAAAATGAAGCTGTCGGGCCGGGAGGGGTTGCCCCAGCGGTTGATTATTGCCTGCATCCGCTCCGTGACAACGACCCGGATTTCCTTGCGGGTCTTGGTCGTCCGCTCGGTCTTTTGCCGAACGAAGCATATTTCGCCGTTCACGATGTCCCGATACCTCAACTTTACAAAATCGGCAACGTTGATCCCGTTGCACAAGTAGAGGAACAGCCAATAATCGCGGTATTTGGTCGTTGCCTCGGTTCCATCCTCATAGTTGGCAATCTGCCCTATTTGCTCCAACGTAAGGGCTAATTTACGCCCTTCTCCGGCTTGTATCTCATACCGCCCCCGGCCGAATGGATATTGCGCATCCTTGATCGAGCCTAAACGTTTTGCCTCGTTAAGAATTGCCCGGAGGTGGCGCAAGTGTATCGCAATAGTCGTTTGTGTCTTGCCCTCTTTGCGCAGAAAATCAGCATACCGCCCCAGCCACGACACGGTGACCGCCTCAAAACGGATATGCGCCCCGGCAAAGCGTTCCAAACCTTTCAGAACATTATCGTAGACAAGCATAGACCCAACGCGCCCGACTTTTTTAAGTTCTTCTATTTTGGCCCGGAACATCGTATTTACCGTATCGGACGCCGCACCCTTCAATCTATTGTTGAGGGCGTCGAGCGAGAACCCGCCAGACGCCGCCAACTCCTCAACGGCCGCCCGCACTATTTGGTAGCTGCTTTCGATGTCCTTGCGAACCGCTACGAGCGCGCGGGCCTTTATCATTGGCAGCGCGTCCCACTCATCCGGGGTTAGGTCCTTTCCGGTCGGATAGTAGCGCCGTATTCGATTGTGGGTAACCCGGATTTTTACCGGGTATATTCCCGCCTTTTTCGGATGGCCGGTATCAAGCATTGCCGCAACCGTTACACCGTCTTTTGAATAGTTAAAATTCATAATTTGCCGTTATTTACACACAGACTTTCAAAAAATCGCTTTTACATAGTATTTTACCGCCGCATTTCGGGTACACAATTTAAACACAAATATAGATATTTAATCGAAATAGACAAAAACAGAGTGAAATAAAATAGCTATATTTACAACTGAAATACAGTTACTTACACAACAAAATAGAAATTACCGAAAACCGATAAAATCGGCAAATTACGCCTACGGATCAGAAGGTTACAGGTTTGAGTCCTGTCGGTGTCACAAAGAGGGAAAGGCAAATGCCTTTCCCTCTTTGTTTACAGCCGCTTGCAACTTGCAGGCGGTTTTTTCGCATCTTGTTTTCTGTGGTTTTCACGGCGAAATCGGGAATTTGTTTAAACCAATGCGTAAACCGAAAAATCCCGATGAACACGGCCATCGAGACGATCGAAAAATGCAGTGACGCGTAAAGCCGGCATTATTTCACCTCCGAATTTTTCCGTTTCACCCGTCCGAAACCGGACAATCGGACAAAGTTTTCTAATTCCATATTTCAACAACCGGCTCGTTTCGCTGTCAAAAGCCGACGGTCAACACGCTTTTTGGGCATTTTCGGCATCGTTACGACACTTTTATTCGTCGGAAAGGGCACCAGAACCGGACGCCCATTCGGTTTTGCATCCATCCGCCTTTTTCGTATCTTTGCATACAATACCCTACGCAAAACCGGACTCTCGCAATGAATAAGAAAAAGAAATGGATCATCACGGCCATCGTTCTCGTGGTATTCTGCCTGATCCTGGGCCTCTACAATCTATTGAACGACAAAGCTCCGGCATCGGATGACGCCGCCAAAGCGCCGATCGCGCCCCGCAGACAGAGCACCCTCAACGTCAACGGACGCATCGTCCGTCCGCAGCGGCTCACCGACGGCATCACCACGGTGGGCAACCTGCTGCCGGACGAGGAGGTGGACCTCTCGTTCGAAACCTCGGGCAAAATCGTGGCGATCAACTTCCAGGAGGGCACCGTCGTCCGCAAGGGCGAGCTGCTGGCCAAGGTCAACGACCTGCCGCTCGTGGCCCAGCTCTCGCGTTACGAGGCGCAGCTCAAACTGGCCGAAGACCGCGTTTACCGCCAGAGCGCCCTGCTCAAAAAGGACGCCGTGAGCCAGGAGGCCTACGAACAGGCCCGTACGGAACTGGCGATGCTCAACGCCGACATCGACATCGTGAAGTCGAACATCGCGCTCACGGAGCTGCGGGCGCCGTTCGACGGCGTGATCGGCCTGCGCAACGTCAGCGAAGGCGCCTACGCCTCGCCCAGCGTCGTGGTGGCCAAACTCACGAAGATTTCGCCCCTGAAGATCGACTTTTTCGTCCCCGAACGCTATGCCAACCAGATCAAGCCCGGCACGCGCCTCTCGTTCACCATCGAGGGACGGCAGGAGCGTTTCGAAGCCGCGGTTTACGCCACCGAATCGAAGGTCGACATCGCCACCCGCACGCTGGCCGTCCGGGCGAAGTATCCCAATACGCGGGGCAAACTGCTGCCGGGACGCTTTGCGACGGTGCAGATCCGCATGCACGAAATTCCCGACGCCATCGCCATCCCGACCGAGACCCTCGTGCCGGAGATGGGCGTCGACAAGGTATTCCTCTACAAGGGAGGCAAGGCGCACGCCGCGGAGGTGAAAACCGGACTGCGGACCGATTCGAGCATCCAGATCATCGACGGGCTTAACGTCGGCGACACGCTCATCACCTCCGGCACGTTGCAGCTGCGCGAGGGGCTTCCCGTGAAACTCGACACCGTCGAATAAACCCTCCGCCGCATGAACATTTCCGAACTGAGCATCCGGAGGCCCGTCCTGGCGTCGGTGCTGACGATCATCATCCTGCTATTCGGTCTGATCGGATACAGTTACCTCGGCGTGCGCGAATTCCCGAGCGTCGACAACCCGATCATCTCGGTCTCGTGCTCCTACCCGGGCGCCAACGCCGACGTGATCGAAAACCAGATCACCGAGCCGCTCGAACAGAACATCAACGGCATCCCGGGCATCCGCTCGCTGTCGAGCGTCAGCAGCCAGGGCCAGAGCCGCATCACCGTCGAGTTCGAACTCTCGGTGGACCTCGAAACCGCCGCCAACGACGTTCGCGACAAGGTTTCGCGCGCCCAGCGCTACCTGCCGCGCGACTGCGCCCCCCCGACCGTGACCAAGGCCGACGCCGACGCCTCGCCGATTCTGATGGTCACGATCCAGAGCGACAAGCGGTCGCTGCTCGAATTGAGCGAGATCGCCGACCTGACGGTCAAGGAGCAGTTGCAGACCATCAGCGACGTGAGCGGCGTGCAGATCTGGGGCGAAAAACGCTACTCGATGCGCCTGTGGATCGACCCCGCGAAGATGGCCGGCTACGGCATCACCCCGACCGACATCAAGACGGCCCTCGACCGCGAGAACGTCGAACTGCCTTCGGGCAGCATCGAGGGCAACACCACGGAGCTGACGATCCGCACGATGGGACTGATGCACACCACGCGGGAGTTCAACGACTTGGTAGTGCGCGAAGACGCCGACCGCATCATCCGCATGAGCGACGTGGGACGCGCCGAACTGGGTCCGCAGGACACGCGCAGCTACATGAAAATGAACGGCATTCCGATGGTGGGCGTCGTCGTGATCCCCCAGCCGGGCGCCAACCACATCGAGATCGCCGATGCCGTGTACGCACGCATGGAGAGCATGAAGAAGGACCTCCCGGACGACGTGGTCACCTCCTACGGATTCGACAACACGCGCTTCATCCGCGCCTCGATCGACGAGGTGAGGACCACCGTCTACGAGGCTTTCATCCTGGTCATCATCATCATCTTCCTCTTCCTGCGCAACTGGCGCGTGACGCTGATCCCCTGCATCGTGATCCCCGTGTCGCTGATCGGCACGTTCTTCGTGATGTATGCCGCGGGATTCTCGATCAACGTGCTGTCGATGCTGGCCGTGGTGCTCTCGGTGGGACTGGTCGTCGACGACGCCATCGTGATGACCGAAAACATCTACATCCGCATCGAACGGGGCATGACGCCCTTCGACGCCGGCATCGAAGGGGCCAAGGAGATCTTCTTCGCCGTAATCTCGACCTCGATCACGCTGATCGCCGTCTTCTTCCCGATCGTCTTCATGGAGGGCATGACGGGCCGCCTGTTCCGCGAATTCAGCATGGTGATCTCGGGCGCGGTGGTCATCTCGACCTTCGCCGCGCTGACGATCACCCCGATGCTCGCGACCAAGCTGCTCGTGCGGCAGGAGAAGAAGAGCTGGTTTTACAGCAAAACCGAGCCGTTCTTCGTCTGGCTCAACGACTTTTACAGCCGCACGCTGGCCTCGTTCCTGCGACGCCGGTGGCTGGCCCTGCCGCTGGTCCTGCTGACGATGGGACTCATCGGCTGGCTATGGAGCGCCATCCCGGCCGAGATGGCCCCGCTGGAGGACCGTTCGCAGATTTCGATCAACACGCGCGGCTCGGAGGGCGCCACCTACGAATACATCCGCGACTACACCGAGGACATCAACCGCCTGGTCGACTCGCTCGTGCCGGAAGCCTCGTCGGTGACAGCCCGCGTGTCGAGCGGCTCGGGCAACGTCCGCATCGCCCTGACGGACATCGCTACCCGCAAACGCTCGCAGATGGAGATCGCCGAGCAGATCTCGGCCGCCGTGCGCTCGAAGACCAAGGCCCGCGCCTTCGTGCAGCAGCAGAGCACCTTCGGCGGACGCCGCGGGCGCATGCCCGTGCAGTACGTGCTCCAGGCCACCAGCCTCGAACGGTTGCAGGAGGTGCTGCCCGAATTCATGCGCAAGGTTTACGAAAGCCCCGTGTTCCAGATGGCCGACGTGGACCTGAAGTTCAGCAAGCCCGAGGTGCGCATCGAGGTCAACCGCGACAAGGCCAACCTGCTGGGCGTCTCGACGCGCAACATCGCCCAGACGCTCCAGTACGGATTGAGCGGCCAGCGTCTCGGCTACTTCTACATGAACGGCAAGCAATACGAAATCCTGGCCGAAATCAACCGCCAGCAGCGCAACAAGCCCGCCGACCTGCGTTCGATCTACGTGCGCAGCGACAAGGGCGAGATGATCCAGATGGACAACCTCATTTCGCTCGCGGAGAACGTCGCGCCGCCGCAGCTCTACCACTACAACCGCTTCCTGTCGGCCACCGTGTCGGCCGGACTGGCCAAGGGCAAGACCATCGGGCAGGGACTCGACGAAATGGACCGCATCGCCGACGAGACGCTCGGCGACGACTTCCGCACGGCGCTGGCCGGCGACTCGAAGGAGTTCCGCGAAAGCTCGTCGAGCCTGATGTTCGCCTTCATCCTGGCCGTCATGCTGATCTACCTGATCCTCGCCGCGCAGTTCGAGAGCTTCAAGGACCCGCTGGTGATCATGCTCACCGTGCCGCTGGCCATCGCCGGCGCGCTGGTCTTCATGTGGGGCGCGGACCAGACGATGAACATCTTCAGCCAGATCGGCATCATCATGCTGATCGGACTGGTGGCCAAGAACGGCATTCTGATCGTCGAGTTCGCCAACCAGAAACAGGAGGCCGGGCTGGACAAGATGCGAGCCATCGAGGAGGCCTCGCTGCAACGCCTGCGCCCGATCCTGATGACCTCGGCCTCGACCATCCTGGGCCTGCTGCCGCTGACCGTCGCCACGGGGGAAGGCGCCAACGGACGTATCGCCATGGGTATCGCCGTGGTGGGCGGCATGGTGGTCTCGACGCTGCTGACGCTCTACATCGTTCCGGCCATTTACAGCTACGTATCGACGAACCGAATCAAGAAATCGAAACACAACGACGCATGAAAATAGCATTTTTAGCGGCCCTGTTGCTGGGAATCGGCAGCGCCGCCGGAGCGCAGGAGGCGCCGCCGGCCCGGGAGGCGTCCGCTCCGCTGACCCTGCGCAAATGTCTGGAGATCGGGCTTGAACAGAATTACGACGTGCGCATCGTGCGCAACGAAGAGCGCGTCAGCGACAACAACGCCACGGCGGGAAACGCCGGGATGCTCCCCACGGTCGACCTCTCGGCCGGGTACACGGGCACGCTGGACAACGACCGCACCGTCACCCCGCGCAACGGGGACGCCACGACCGAGACCGGCGTCTACGACCAGACGGCCAACGTCGGGCTGGCGGTGAACTGGACGCTGTTCGACGGACTGCGCATCCGCACCAACTACAAACGCCTGAAGGAGATGCAGCAGATGGGCGCGCTGAAGACGCGCATCACCATCGAGGACTTCATGGCCAGCCTCACGGCCGAATATTACAACTACATCCAGCAGACGCTGCGCCTGGAGAACTTCCGCTATGCGGTCTCGCTTTCGCGCGAGCGGCTGCGCATCACCGAAGCGCGCGTCCAGGTGGGCAACTTCTCGCGCCTCGACCTGCTGCAAGCCCGCGTCGACTTCAACGCCGACAGTTCGAAATACATGTCCCAGCACGAACTGGTGACCGCCTCGCGCATCCGCATCAACGAACTGCTGGCCAACGAAAACCTCGACGAGAGGTTCAGCATCCCCGACTCGGTGATCCGGGTCAACGCCACGCTCGACTGGAACGACCTGCTGGCCAAAACCCTTTCGGCGAACGCCTCGCTGCTGATGGCCGAGCACGACAGTTCGCTGGCCGAACTGGACCTGAAGACCGTTCTGGCCCGGAACTATCCCTATGTGAACCTCACGACGGGCTACGGATACACCTACAACCGTTACGGCACGGGAGGGAACCTTTCGCGGGGAACGCTCGGGCTGAACGCCGGGGTGAAGGTAGGCTTCACGATCTTCGACGGCAACCGCCGCCGCGAACAGCGCAACGCCCGCATCGGCGTCGAGAACGCGCAGCTGACGCAGCAACGGCTGGAACAGTCGCTGCGCGCCGACCTGTCGAATTTCTGGCAGGCTTACCGCAACAACCTCGAAGTGATCCTGCTCGAGGAGGAGAACCTGATCGCCGCCAAGGAGAATTACGAAATCGCCATGGAACGCTACCTGCTGGGCGACCTGCCGGGCATCGAGATGCGCGAGGCGCAGAAGAGCCTGCTGGACGCCGAGGAGCGCATCCTCACGGCGCAGTACAACACCAAACTGTGCGAAATCTCGTTGCAGCAGATCAGCGGCAACGTGATGGTCTACCTGGAATAATCCGCGAGAGTTCGCATTCCTTCGCCATCAAAACATTTCGCACGCTTCGCCTGCTGTTCTTTGCCGCTTTTTGGTCGGCGGTTAACCGCGGTCTCCGCCCGCGGAAGCTTATGTACTTTTTTGACCGCAAAAAGTACCAAAAACTCTCCGACAGATGCCTTCGCCTACTTCGCTCCGTCTAACGTTCGCCCGCCTAAGAGGCGGGTTTTAGGGGGCTGCGCGAACATTCATAAAACAGGCGCATTATCGCTTGGAGCGGAACAAGAACAACCGACAGCCTGCGCGCCCGAAGCGGGAGGCTGGCAAAGGCGTCCGCAGGCGAGGGCAGACAGCGTGCTGTTTGCCGAGCCGCCACAGCCTTTACGGCGCGTGTTTTTGGGCCGTAAAGGCCTGATCTTGCTGCGCCCGCTCAACACGGGACGGAGAAGACTCCCGCAAAGAACGACATGCGGATGGTTCTGGCGCTTTTAACTTCGCTACGCTCGTTTTCCTCCTTCTGGCACGGCATAGCCCGCAAGCGGTCTCTGCTCGCGCTGCGTGCGTCGGTTGACATCAAAAATACATAAAATTCCCGCGGGCGAAACCCGCCGTTTTCAAATCAGTGAATCATCAGATCACAATATTTTCCATTGGAAATTTGTTTTATCGGAAAATAAATTCCATCTTTGCATCGTTATTGATAGAGAACAACAAAAAACAAGATGAAAAAACTGCTCATAACCGCTTTCGCGCTGCTGGCCTTCGCCGCCGGAAGCCAGGCACAGACAAACGACAAAAACACAAAGAATATGAAAACGATCGCATTGACCAAAGCCGACTTTCTGAAGAAGGTCACCGACTATGAAAAAAATCCCGAGGAGTGGAAATACCTCGGTGACAAACCCGCCCTGATCGACTTCTACGCCTCGTGGTGCGGTCCCTGCAAGGCCCTCGCACCGGTACTCGAAGAACTGGCCGCCGAATACGGGGACCGGATCTACATCTACAAGATCAACACCGAGGAGGAGCAGGAGCTTGCCGCGGCGTTCGGCATCCGCTCGATCCCCACGCTGCTGTTCATCCCGATGGAAGGCAAGCCCCAGATGGCCCAGGGCACCCTGCCCAAGGCTTCGCTCAAGGAGGCCATCGACAAAGTGATGCTGGGTAAATAATGGCGCTGACGGTCGACGCCCTGCTATGCCCGCAGAACCACCGCTGTCCGCTGATCCCGATCTGCCCCGCGGGCGCGATCTCGCAGGAGGGGAATTCCCTTCCGCGGATCGACCCCGGAAAATGCATCGAATGCGGCAAATGCGTGAAACGCTGCGGCATGCAGGCGGTATATAAAGCGAAGGAACATGGACAAACTTTGTAAGATCCGCGACCTTCAGCGCGCCGTGCACCAGTTCGAAAGCACGTTCGAAAAACGCTACGGCATCTGCCTGAACGAGGGCATGACGCTGTGCAGCCTCTCGAAAACGGGGCGTCTCTGCCCGGGAGAGCTGGGAGAACTGCTGGGACTCACGCCGTCGAACACCTCGAAAGTGCTCCGCTCGGTGGAACAGAAAGGACTGGTGACCCGCGAACTCTGCAACGAGGACCGGCGCCAGATGTACTACTCACTCACGCAACAAGGACGCGAACTGCTCGCTTCGGTCAGCTGCCGGGAGGTGGAAACACCCGAAATCCTGCGCAACTGGCTCTGCGGGTAGCACGTGACGCAACCAAACACAGCAACGGCTGTCCCTCCGGGGACAGCCGTTTGTCGTTTCGGGACGGCAGGAGCGCTATTCGAGAAAATGGTTCTCGTCGTTGAAGGCCGCAGCGAATTCGCTCAACGACTTGAGGTGGCGGCGCTGCATCGCGACGGCCCCCTCCTCGTCCTTCTCGCGGACGCAGCGCAGCAGTTCGCGATGCTCGAAATAGACCTCCTCCTGCGGAACCGTGCAGACACGGTAACGCTGGTAATAACGCAGCACGTCGGGCGTGATGACCAGCAGCATCGACGCGATCACCGGATTGTGCGCCCCGCGGGCCAGCGCCTGGTGGTAGGCGAAGTCCTTCGAGACACGCTCCTCGGTATAGAATTTCGCCTCGCACTCCTCCAGCGCCCGTTCGATGTTCTCCAGATCCTCCGCTGTACGGTTGCGGGCGCAGAGCTTGATGGCCTCGATTTCGAGCAGCACACGCACGTAGACCAGCGACGCGAAGTCGTACTGTCTGATCTGAAGCGCGTCGGTGATCATGCGTTCGAGCACCTGCATCTTCTCCTGGGCGACCACCGTGCCGCTCTGGGGGAAGGTCTGGACGATGCCGTAAAACTCGAGTTTCTGAAACGCCGCACGCACATGGGCGCGGCCGACGCCCAACATGTCGGCCAGCCGCCGCTCGGCCGGGAGGCGTTCGCCCGGCTGCAAACGTCCGGAATAAAGCTCATTCTTGATGTATTTCAGGACGGTTTCCACCTGTTTGATGTTCGGCGAGTTGTTCATGGGTTATTCTTTTGCAGCACAAAGATCGCAAAAAAACCAATCAAACCAAACAATTCCGGCGATTTCGTGAACGCCCCGCAGATTCCGCTCCGCAAAGTCCCCGCCTCCGGGAAAAGCCGAAAGGCCGGATACGGGCCGCACGGCGTCCCGGAGCGCATTTTACATTTTTCAACCAGAAACCGGGTCGAAACCTATATTTTTTTCCGATTCCAGCCGAATGTCTGATAAATTATCGCCAAATATTGGATTTTAATTAAATTTTCCTAAATTTGTAAAAAGTGAACCAGACCGTAAGCTCATGGCAAAACGAGAACTCTTACTCGGAGACGAAGCCCTCGCACTGGGGGCGCTCCACGCGGGACTGTCGGGTGTCTATGCCTATCCGGGCACACCCTCGACCGAAATCACGGAATACATCCAGCAGCATCCCCTGGCTGCGCAGCGCAACGTGCACCGCACGTGGTCGTCGAACGAAAAGACGGCCATGGAGGAGGCGCTCGGCATGTCGTTCGTCGGCAAGCGCGCGCTGGTCTGCATGAAACACGTGGGGCTGAACGTGGCGGCCGACGCCTTCGTCAACTCGGCGATGACCGGAGCCAACGGCGGGCTGGTGGTCGTGGCAGCCGACGACCCCTCGATGCACTCGTCGCAGAACGAACAGGATTCGCGCTTCTACGGGAAATTCGCCCTCGTGCCGACCTTCGAGCCTGCGGACCAGCAGGAGGCATACGACATGGCGAAGGCCGCCTTCGACCTCTCGGAGCGGTTCCGGATTCCGGTGCTGATGCGCCTGACGACCCGCATGGCCCATTCGCGGGCCGTCGTCGAGACGGGCGAGGCGCGCGCCGAAAACCCGTTGAGCCATCCCGAACAGCCCCGCCAGTGGGTGCTGATGCCGGGAAACTCGCGCGTGCGATACCAGACGCTGCTGGAGGATTACGCCCGGCTGGAAGAGGAGTCCGCCGCCAGCCCGTTCAACGCCTATACGGAGGGTCCGGACAAACGGCTGGGCATCGTCGCCTGCGGCATCGCACACAACTACCTGATGGAGAACTACCCCGACGGATGTCCGCACCCGGTGCTGAAAATCGCGCAGTACCCGCTGCCCCGCACGCTGGTGCGCCGTATCGCCGCCGAGTGCGGCACGCTGCTGATCCTCGAAGAGGGCCAGCCCGTCGTGGAAGAGATCGTCCGGGGCGTGCTGCCCAATCCCGTGGCGATCCGCGGACGCCTGACCGGCGAACTGCCCCGCACCGGGGAGCTGACGCCCGACAGCGTGCGCGCGGCCCTCGGCATGGCGCCCCGCCGGACGCACGCCGCAAGCGGAATCGTCGTACCCCGCCCGCCCGCGCTCTGCCAGGGATGCGGACACCGCGACATGTACACGGCCCTGACGGAGGTGATCCGCGAGGAATACCCCGCGGGCAAGGTTTTCAGCGACATCGGCTGCTACACGCTGGGGTGGCTGGCGCCGCTGCACGCCATCGACACATGCGTCGACATGGGGGCCTCGATCACCATGGCCAAAGGCGCGGCCGACGCGGGCCAGCACCCTTCGGTGGCCGTGATCGGCGACTCGACCTTCACCCATTCGGGCATGACGGGCCTGCTGGACGCCGTGAACGAGCGCGCGGACATCACGGTCATCATCTCGGACAACCTCACGACGGGCATGACCGGCGGGCAGGATTCGGCCGGAACGGGCCGTCTGGAACAGATCTGCGCCGGCATCGGCGTCGATCCCGCACATATCCGCACGGTCGTGCCCCTGCCCAAGAACCGCGAGGAGATGAAGGCCGTGATCCGCGAGGAGATCGCCCACCGGGGCGTCTCGGTGATCATCCCGCGAAGAGAATGTATCCAGACCGCAAAGCGACACAACGCTGCTAAAAAGTAAAGGCTTATGAAACGCGACATCATACTCTCGGGCGTAGGAGGCCAGGGAATCCTCTCGATCGCCGCCGTCATCGGACGGGCCGCCCTCGAAGACGGGCTTCACATCAAGCAGGCCGAGGTCCACGGCATGAGCCAGCGCGGCGGCGACGTGCAGTCGAACCTGCGCATCTCGTCGTCGGCCATCCGTTCGGATCTCATCCCGCGCGGCGCGGCCGATCTCATCGTCTCGATGGAGCCGATGGAGGCGCTGCGCTACCTGCCGTGGCTCGCCGACGACGGATGGGTAATCACCGGCATCACGCCGCTGATCAACATCCCGAACTACCCGGAGGGCGAGGCCCTGCGGCGCGAACTGGAAAAACTCCCGCTCGCCGTAGTCCTCGACGCCGACGCCGTCGCCAAAGCCGCCATGGCGCCCCGCTCGGCCAACATGGCGCTGCTGGGAGCTGCCGCGCCGCTGCTCGGAATCGACGCCGCGAAACTGGAGTCCGGCATCCGCGCCATCTTCGCCCGCAAGGGCGGGCAGGTCGTCGAAACGAATCTCGCGGCGTTCCACGCCGGCTACGAAGCGGCCCAAAAACAGGCAAAGCCATGAAAATACCGTTCGACAGGTCCTGCCTGCGCTCCGCACTGGAGCGGATGGACATAGCCGACATCGCGCAGGCCACGATCCGCCAGTCGGGCGACATCGCCCGCACGATGGAGCGCGACACGGGCGTGGAGTTCCTCCACCTCGAAATGGGCGTGCCGGGGCTGCCGCCCGAACGGGCGGGCGTCGAGGCCGAATGCGCGGCCTTGCAGGCGGGCGTCGCGTCGCAGTATCCCAACATGTTCGGCATTCCGGAACTCAAGACGCAGGCGTCGCGCTTCCTGAAAGCCTTCCTCGACGTAGAGGTGGCCCCCCTGGGCTGCATCCCCACCGTCGGGTCGATGCAAGGCAGCTTCACCACATTCCTGCTCTGCTCGCAGCTCGACCCGCAGCGGCGCAAAATCCTCTTCATCGACCCCGGATTCCCCGTGCAGCGCAGTCAGGTACGCATTCTCGGCATTCCCTCGGAGTCGTTCGACATCTACGATTACAGGGGCGAAAAGCTGGGGCCGAAGATCGAGAGCGTCCTCACCGCAGGCGACGTGGCGGCCATCGTCTACTCGAACCCCAACAACCCGGCATGGATCTGCCTCACGGAGGACGAGCTGCGCACGATCGGCGAGCTGGCCACGCGGTACGACGCCATCGTCATCGAGGACCTCGCCTACCTCTGCATGGATTTCCGCAAACCGCTGGGACGGCCTTTCGAAGCCCCCTACCAGGCTTCGGTGGCCCGCTACACGGACAATTACATCCTGCTGGTCTCCGGGTCGAAGATATTCAGCTACGCCGGGCAGCGAATCGCCGTGGCGGCGATCTCCGATGCGCTTTTCCGCCGCGAGTACCCCGCCCTGCGCCGGCGTTACAACATCGGACGGCTGGGCGACGCCTACGTACTGGTCTTTCTCTATGCAGCCTCGTCCGGCACGAGCCATTCGGCGCAGCACGCCCTGGCGGCAATGTTCCGCGCGGCGGCCGACGGCGAACTGGACTTCGTGGACGAAGCCTCGGAGTACGCCCGGCGCGCCCGGCTGACCAAGGAGACGTTCCTCCGCCACGGATTCCGCATCGTCTACGACAAGGACCGCGACGAGCCGGTCAGCGACGGATTCTTCTACACGGTCGGCTACGGCGCGATGACCAGCGCCGAACTGTTGAGCGAGCTGCTGCTCTACGGCATCTGCGCCATCCCGCTCACCTCGACCGGCAGCCGCCAGAGCGGCATCCGCGTCTGCGTCTCGCAGATGAACCGCCCCGAACAGTTCGAAATGCTCGAAGAACGTTTAACCGCTTTTGCAGAAAATAACCGCTGACAACATGCACTACACGACTGCCGCGGAGGCGGTAAAACTCATCCGATCCAACGACAGCGTCTACATTCAGGGCAGCACCTCGATCCCCGAAACGCTCGTGGCCGCAATGGCCGAACGGGGCGGCGAACTGGAGCATGTGACGGTCTATTCGGCCTTCGCCGTGGGAGCCTTCGACGCCCCCTACTGCCGCCCCGAATACAAGGAGTCGTTCCTCGTCAACAGCCTGTTCGTCGCCAACAACATCCGCCGGTGGCTGGCCGACGGCTACGGACAGACCATTCCGGCCTTCCTGGGCGAAATCCCCGCGCTGTTCCGCGACGGCACGCTGCCTCTCGACGTCGCACTCATCAACGTCTCGCCGCCCGACGCCGAAGGCTACTGCTCGTTCGGCGTCTCGGCCGATCTGGCGGTTTCCGCCGTGGAGTGCGCCAAGACCATCATCGCGCAGGTCAACCGGGCGATGCCCTACTCCTACGGCGACGCCGTGATCCACGTCTCGCGCCTGGCGGCGGCCGTGGAGGTCGACTCCCCGCTGGTGGAGGTCCCGACGGCCGTGCCGAGCGAAACGGAACGGAAAATCGGCAGCTACATCGCCGAACTGATTCCCGACGGGGCGACGTTGCAGATCGGCGTGGGCGGCATTCCGAACGCCGTACTGGCGGCCCTCGGCGACCACCGGCATCTGGGACTGCACACCGAGGCGATGACCGACGGCGTGCTGCCGCTGCTGGAAAGCGGCGTGATCGACAACTCGCAGAAGGCGGTGATGCCCGGCGTGACGGTGGCCTCGCTGGCCCTCGGCTCGCGCCGGCTGTACGACTACATGGACTACCGCAAAGACCTCGTGATGAAGGACGTGGCATGGACCAACGACCCGTTCCGCATCCGGCAAAACCCGAAGGTCATGGCCATCAATTCGGCCGTGGAGGTGGACCTCACGGGGCAGGTGTGCGCCGACTCGGTCGGAATGCGCATCATCTCGGGCGTGGGCGGCCAGCACGATTTCATGTACGGCGGGGCGCTGTCCGAAGGCGGCAAGACCTTCATCGCCATCCCCTCGACCACGCCCAAGGGCGAATCGAAGATCAGGGCGCTGCTGTCGCCCGGCGCGGGCGTCGTCACGACGCGCCACATGGTCCAGCATGTCGTCACCGAATACGGCGTGGCGCACCTGCGGGGCCGCAACCTCGCCGAACGCGCCCGGGCGCTGATAGCCGTGGCGCACCCCTCGGTCCGCGAGGAGCTGGAACGCGCCGCAGCCGGACGCTTCGGCTATTCGTTCCTGCGCCTCAAAGCATAAAGCCCGGCCCGGTCCCCGAAAAGACCGGGCGGGCCTTTTTACCGATAGGCAGATATTCCGCAATCACCTCTTTTTCGCCCCGACGGCCGCCGCACGACCGGCACGATCCGTCATGCGCCCGGGGAACCGGGAACCGCCCCCGCGAAGCGGCTGCGGCCCGAAGGCTCGGAACACGCGGTGGCCGTCCGGGACACAGATGCGCCATAACAGCCGCGAATACGCCGGCGTCCCGCTCGACAACCCGATCTTCAACCGCCGGGCCGCGCGCAACGACATCAGCAAGGCGCAGCTCGCCGTGCGCAGCCAGCAGCTCGCCGTCACCCAAACCGTGCAGGCCAAATACGAGTTCGTTTTCCGTCGAAGATTCCCGATTTCCACCGCGGGAAGCCGTTGCAACTCTGAAAACGGGAGATTCTGATAAACGAATTCAAACAAAAAGGGTGACCTAAAACGGTCACCCTCGCTGCTACCCGGAACATCAAGTTCCTGAATAATCCGGGCGGCTGCCGGATTGGATCCCGGACCTTCTCCGGCAGAAAAGTCCTTCGTGCGTCACTGATGATCTGTGTTTATCCCAGCAATACAAAAGTAGACAAATTATCCCAACCCACAATAGGTAGAGCGTTTTTGTAATAAGGCTCGACCAAAATGTCATACCCCGAAAAGGCAAAATAATACGCCCGGACGCATACGGACCACTTTTCGTTCTGCAAAAAAGCGGCAATCCGGAAAATTTGACCTACTTTTGCAACGGTTTCAACAGTTGAAGGAATGGAATGGCTTAAAGAATTGTTCGTCGAGCACTCGGCTTTGCAGGCCGTCGTGGTGGTTTCGCTCATCTCGACGATCGGTATCGGACTGGGAAAGATCCGCTTTTTCGGAATCTCGCTCGGAACGGCCTTCATCTTCTTCGTGGGCATTCTGGCCGGGCATTTCGGGCTTTCGCTCGACCCGGCGATGCTGACCTATGCCGAGAGTTTCGGACTGGTGATCTTCGTCTACGCCCTCGGCCTTCAGGTGGGGCCGGGCTTCTTCAGTTCGATGCGCGCCGACGGACTGCGGCTCGTCTCGCCCGCCATCGCCATCGTGCTGCTCGGAACGGCCCTGGCCATGGCGATGAGCTACGCCTTCGGAGTCTCGATGCCCGACATGTCGGGCATTCTGTGCGGCGCGACGACCAACACCCCGGCGCTGGGCGCCGCACAGCAGACGCTGCAACAAATGGGCATCGACGCCAACGGAGCGGCGTTGAGCTGCGCCGTGGCCTACCCGCTGGGCGTCGTGGGCGTAATTCTGGCCGTGGTCTTCCTGCGCAAGCTCTTCGTGCGTCCCTGCGACATGCCGGGACCCGACGCCGAACACCGCAAGAACGTCTTCATCGCCAGCTACCACCTCACCAATCCCGCGGTCTTCGGCAAGAGCGTCCACGAAATCGCGACGCAGAGCCACCACCATTTCGTCATTTCGCGCCTGTGGCGCGACGGGCGGGTTTCGATCCCCACCTCGGACAAAACCCTACAGGAGAACGACCTGATCCTGGTCATCACCACGCCCGGCGAGGCCGACGCCCTGCGGCTGATCTTCGGCGAGCAGGAGACCAAGGACTGGAACACGGAAAACATCGACTGGAACTCCGTCGACAGCCAGCTCATCTCGCAGCGCATCCTCGTGACACGCCCCGAAATCAACGGCAAGAAACTCTCGCAATTGCGCCTGCGGAACACCTACGGCATCAACATCAGCCGCGTGTACCGCTCGGGCGTGCAACTGCTGGCCACCCCCGACCTGCGTTTGCAGCTGGGCGACCGTCTGACCGTGGTGGGCGAAGCGGAGGCGATCCGCAACGTCGAGAAAATCCTCGGCAACGCCGTCAAGAGCCTCAACGAACCCAACCTCGCGGCGGTGTTCATCGGCCTGATCCTCGGCCTCACGCTGGGAAGCATTCCCGTGGCGATCCCCGGGATTTCGATTCCCGTGAAACTGGGTCTCGCGGGCGGCCCGATCATCGTCGGCATCCTGATCGGCACGTTCGGCCCCCGGCTCCACATGATCACCTACACCACCCAGAGCGCCAACCTGATGCTGCGCGCACTGGGCCTTTCGATGTACCTCGCATGCCTCGGGCTGGATGCCGGAACCCACTTCTTCGAGACCGTCATGCGCCCCGAGGGGGCCTTGTGGCTCGGCATCGGATTCGCCCTGACGTTCGTGCCGGTGGTGCTGGTGGGGCTGTTCGCCCTGCGGGTGCTGAAGGTCGACTTCGGATCGGTCTCGGGACTGCTGTGCGGCAGCATGGCCAACCCGATGGCGCTCAACTACGTGAACGACACGATCGAAGGCGACAACCCCTCCGTATCCTACGCCACGGTCTATCCCGTGTGCATGTTCCTGCGCGTGATCATCATTCAGGTGATGCTGATGCTGGTGCTTTAGCCTCCTCCGGGGCGGGCTGTTCCGCCTGCGGCCTTTGCGGGGCGGCCGGCCGGGATGCATGCAGGGGCGGCGCATTTTGCGGGGCGGCCTGTGAGGAGGCCTGCGGTGACGCCTGCGGGGGTGTCTGCGGAGGTGTCTGCGCGTTTGGAGAAAACACATTGCGCAGCGAGGCGACGTCCTCCCCCGACGGATTCTGAAAGACCCGCAACCCGAATTCGGGAATCACGGCCAGCACATGATCGAAGACATCCGACTGAATCCCCTCGTAATCCACCCACACGACCGTATCGGTAAAGAAATAGAGCTGCATCGGAAGCCCTGTTTCAGTGGGCTGCAACTGCCGTACCATCAGCGTCATATCTTTGTTCACCGGGACCTCGTTCCGGAGGTAGCGAACCAGATAGGCCCGGAAAACCCCGAGGTTGGTCTGATGCAGGCCGTTGATCCGCCGTTCCCCGGAGCCGATGCCGTGCGCGGCGTTGTACTCCTCGACGCGGCGTTCGGTCTGATCGACGTAGTCGCGGATCAGGTCGATCGTACGGTAGAATTCTAAGATAAAACCAAATAAAAGCTGCAAAAAGTTTCATGCCCGG